>ENA-UOUJ01000019-UOUJ01000019.1-activated-sludge-metagenome-genome-assembly--contig:-NODE-19-length-182764-cov-14.592565_pt1 | contig 182764 bp, 180 predicted proteins | sample MGYA00249839_ERZ747224 | MGnify/ENA primary metagenome ERZ747224 (study PRJEB28782, sample SAMN03220277) | activated sludge metagenome | biome: wastewater; feature: sewage sludge; material... | reverse complement strand
TGGGCCTGATCCTGGAGCCGTCGGGCGAGTTCGCCATCCTGTCGGACATCCTGGGTGACGAAGATCACCTGGGCGACATGGACTTCAAGGTCGCCGGCACGCGCGAAGGCATCACCAGCCTGCAGATGGACATCAAGGTCGCCGGCATCACCGAAGAGATCATGACCAAGGCCCTGACCCAGGCTTCGGCCGGTCGCCTGCACATCCTGGACGAGATGGACAAGGCCATGACGGCGCCGCGCGCCGAACTGGGCGAGTTCGCGCCCAAGATCGAAACCGTCAAGATCCCGGTCGACAAGATCCGCGAAGTGATCGGCTCGGGCGGCAAGGTGATCCGCGAGATCGTCGAGAAGACCGGCGCCAAGATCGACATCGGCGACGACGGCACCATCAAGATCGCCGCCAACGACCAAGAGAAGATCGACGCCGCCAAGGACTGGATCAACTCCATCGCGGCCGAGGCCGAAGTGGGCAAGATCTACACCGGCAAGGTCGTGAAGGTCGTGGACTTCGGCGCCTTCGTGAACTTCTTCGGCGCTAAGGACGGTCTGGTCCACGTGTCGCAGATGGCTCTGGAGCGCGTCGCCAACCCGGCCGACGTCGTGTCGGAAGGCCAGGAGGTCAAGGTCAAATTCCTGGGCCTGGACGACCGCGGCAAGACCAAGCTGTCGATGAAGGTCGTGGACCAAGCCACCGGCGAGGACATCACCGACAAGATCAACGCCGAACGCGCCGAACGCGGCGAAGCCCCCCTGTCGGAAGACACCGGCGGCCGTCCCAAGCGTGACGGTGATCGCGGCGGCGACCGCGGCCGTCGTCGTCGCGACTAAGGTCTAGACCTACGTCTGAAAGAAGAAGGCGGCGCTCCTCGGGGGCGCCGCCTTTTTCCTGTCCGCGTCAGGCGCGGCATTCCGCCGGCACGTCGCCGCGTTTTTCCCACAGGGCGCAGGACCGGTCGATCTCGTCCTGGATCATCTGGCACGGATTGGCCGGATTGCATGGCGGGTGGCTGGCCGGACTGACGGCGGTGCAGCGCGCCGCCAGGGCCGCGGCGCCGTCGGCGCCCTGGTCCAGGGTGCAGGACATGGCGCCCGCTTCCGTCGGGGCGACGGCGTCTTCCTGGGGCGGGGCGTCGTCGGGCATGACCAGGTCTTCGCCGCCCGTGACCACGGCCGCAGGGGCCCCGGCGTCCTTGTCCGGAGACGGCGGCTGGCAGGCGGCCAGGAACAGGGGCAGGGCGAGGGCGGCGGTCAGCAGGGTCGGCAGGCGCATGTCAGCTCGTCTCCGGCGATGGCGGGCCGGACGATGCCCGGTTTCGCCGAACGACGAAACCCCGCCTGCGGACACGTTTCGGTCAGCGCGCCTCCAGCGCCGCCCGTTGCAGGGCGAACAGTTCGGCGCAGCCGCCGTGGGCCAGTTCGAACAGGCGGTCGAACTCCGCGCGCGAGAAGCCGCGCTTTTCGCCCGTCGCCTGAATCTCCACGATGTCGCCCGCCCCGGTCAGCACGAAGTTGGAATCCGCCTCGGCCGAGGAATCTTCTTCATAGTCCAGGTCCAGCACCGGCTGGTCGGCGCAGACGCCGCACGACACAGCCGCCACCTGATCCAGGATGGGATCGGTGGTCATCACCCCCTCTTCGCGCAGATATTTCAGGGCCGAGGCCATGGCCACCCAGGCGCCGGTGATGGCCGCCGTGCGCGTGCCGCCATCGGCCTGGATCACGTCGCAGTCCAGCACCACCTGCCGCTCGCCCAGGGCCTTCAGATCGACCACGGCGCGTAGCGACCGGCCGATCAGGCGCTGGATCTCCTGGGTCCGGCCCGACTGCTTGCCCGAGGCGGCCTCGCGACGGCCGCGCGTGTGGGTGGCGCGCGGCAGCATGCCGTATTCGGCCGTCACCCAGCCCTGGCCCTTGCCGCGCATCCAGCCGGGGACATTCTCCTCGACCGAGGCGGTGACCAAGACCCGGGTATGGCCGAACGACACCAGGCAGGAACCCTCGGCATAGCGGTTGACGCCGGTTTCCAGCGTCACGGGGCGCAGCTGGTCGGCGATGCGGCCGGACGGACGGGGGGCGGTCATGCGGGAACTCCTTGGAAGGCGGCGAGCGGCTGCTTATCCTGAAACCGTGAGCCTGTCCTCCTCTTCCCTTTCCGTGACCCTGCGCCGCGCCACGGCCGACGATGCGGCCCTTCTGGCGCGCTGGGACCGCCAGCCGCACGTCATCGCCTGCGCCACCGACGACCCCGAGGCCGAAACCGCCTTCGCCGGCGCGGTGTGGGCGGAAGAGATCGCCACATCATCCGACGACAGCTTCTATCTGATCGCCCAGGTCGATGGCCGCCCCATCGGCGCCCTGCAGGTGATCGACCCGCATGCCGAGCCGACCCATTACTGGGGCGCGATCGAACCCAACCTGCGGGCGCTGGACATCTGGATCGGCGAACCGGACGCCCTGGGTCAGGGGTTCGGCACGGCCATGATGACCCAGGCGATCGACGCCTGTTTTGCGGACCCGAAGGTCACGGCCATCGTCATCGACCCGCTGAACTCCAACACCGACGCGCACCGGTTTTACGGACGGCTGGGGTTCCGGCCTGTCGAGCGGCGCCTGTTCAACGGCGAGGACGACTGTCTGGTGATGCGGCTGGACCGCGCCGACTGGGAGGGCCGGGCATGAGCCTGATCCAGCCCGCCTACGCCGGCCTGACCGCCCTGGACCAGCGGGCGCGCGACATCTTTCGCCGCATTGTGGAAAGCTATCTGGAGACGGGCGAGCCGGTCGGATCGCGCACCCTGTCGCTCAGCGGCGTGTCCCTGTCGCCCGCCTCGATTCGCAACACCATGCAGGATCTGACGCTGGCGGGCCTGTTGCGGTCGCCGCACGCCTCGGCAGGGCGTATTCCGACCCATGCGGGCCTGCGGCTGTTCGTCGACGGCCTTCTGGAGATCGGCGATCTGGGGACGGAAGAACGGCGCGAGATCGATGCGCGGCTGGCCGGACGCGGACGTCATTTCGACGAGGCGCTGGACGCCGCCTCGGCCCTGTTGTCGGGCCTGGCGGGCGGGGCGGGCGTCGTGGTCACGCCGGTGCAGCAGGCCGGGGTCAAACATGTGGAGTTCGTCGCCCTGGGCCACGATCAGGCGCTGGCGGTGCTGGTGGCCGACGACGGCACGGTCGAGAACCGGCTGATGCCCCTGACGGCCGGGGTCACGCCCGCCACCCTGACCGAGGCGTCCAACTTCCTGAATGCGCGGCTGAAGGGCCGCCCCCTGGCCGAGGCGCGCACCGAGATGGCGGCCGAACTGGCCACCGCCCGGCGCGAACTGGACGCCGCCGCCGCCCGCCTGGTCGAGGACGGGGTGGCCGCCTGGTCCGGCGGGGCGGACCGCGAGCGGTCGCTGATCGTGCGCGGCCGGGCCAATCTGCTGGCCGACGCCGAGGCGGTCGAGGATCTGGAGCGCGTCCGGTCCCTGTTCGAGGATCTGGAGCAGAAGGAACAGCTGATCGGCCTGCTGGACGGGGTCGAGGGCGGCCAGGGGGTTCGCATCTTCATCGGCGCCGAGACGCGGCTTTTTTCGCTTTCGGGTTCCGCCGTGATCGCGGCGCCCTATATGACGGGCCGGCAGCGGGTGCTGGGCGCCATCGGCGTCATCGGCCCCGCGCGATTGAACTACGCCCGTGTCATACCGTTGGTGGACTATACCGCCCGGGTGCTGGGCCGGATGCTGGACGGACAAGAGACGTGAACGAGACGCCCGAAAACGATCCTATCGAGACCGAACTGGACGCGGACATCGCCGAGGCCGAGGCGGAGGAGGCCTTCGCCGACCCGCTGGACGCCGTCATCGCCGAGCGGGACCAGTGGCGCGACCGCGCTCTGCGCGCCGCCGCCGAGGCCGAGAACGTCAAGCGCCGCACCGAAGGCCAGATGAACGACGCCCGCGCCTATGCGATCCAACGGTTCGCGCGCGACCTGCTGGGCGTGGCCGACAATCTGGAGCGCGCCCTTCAGGCGGCGCCCCAGGGTGCGGACGGCGCGGCCGCCGGCCTGGTGACCGGGCTGGAGATGACGCAGAAATCCCTGCTGGCGGCCTTCGAGGCCAGCGGCCTGAAGCGCGTGGCGCCGGGCCCCGGCGAGGCTTTCGACCCGCACCTGCATCAGGCGATGATGGAGCAGCCGTCCGCCGAGGTTCCACCCGGCACGGTGATCCAGACGCTGCAGCCCGGCTACGCCCTGTTCGACCGCACGGTGCGGGCGGCCATGGTGGTGGTGGCGGCCAAGGGCGCCGGCGGCGCGGCCAAAGGCCCCTATGCCGAGGCCGGGACCAATGGCGGGACGTTCGACGCCCAGGCCTAAAGGTCAGTCGGCCGGCTTGACCGGCTTTTCGGGCTTGGGCGCCTTGGGGGCTTTTTCGGCCGCCTTGTCAGCCTTGGGCTTCTTGATCTTGTCCGGCTTGGGCGCGGCGATCTTCCTGGCGGCCTTTTCGGCCTTTCGGGCCTCCTTGGCGGCCTTCTTGGCGGCGCGGGCCTCGGCCTTGGCGATGTCGGGGGCCGCATCGGCCGTGGCCGCCAGCTCGCCCAGGACCGTCAGGAAGACATCGCGCCGCCCCTTGGGCAGCAGGGCCAGGATGCGCTTGTCGGCGGACTGGACCATCGGCCGGGCGGCGTCCAGGGCGGCGGCGCCCGCTTCGGTCAGACGCACGGCCATGGCGCGGGCGTCCAGGGTCGAGCGCTGGCGTTCCACCAGACCCTTGCTCTCCATCCGCGCGACCAGATCGGCCAGGGTCGAACGGTCGATGCCGGTGGCGCGGACCAGATCGGTCTGGGTCAGGCCGGCCTTGGCCGCCACGGCCTCCAGCACGGCGAACTGACGCTGGGTCAGGCCGTCAGACCCGACCTCTTCGGTATAGATGTCCAGCGCCAGCTGCAGCGCGCGGTGCATCAGGTGGCTGGGCGAGGCCGACAGGGCCCCGGTGCTCTTCTTCGCCGACTTGCCGGTCTTGACCATTGGTAATCCCCCGGAACCGAGGTCTGGCCTAACAGCCCCGGTTTACGGTTTCGCGACGCAAAGACGACAGTTGGTCCTTGCAAGGCGTTTCATCGACTAAAGACCCGTGTCGGGCGACACCGGACCCGGCGGCTCGTCACGGGTCAGGTTGCGCATGATCAGCGGCAGCTGCGAAATGCCGAACACCGAGGCGGCGATCCACAACACGCCTCGGAAGGCCACCCACACCGCTTCCGGGTCCGGCGTGCCCCGGCCCAGGGCGTGCCAGATGGCGGTGACGGCGGCGGGGCTGCGGATCACCTCGTTCACCAGGGCCACGACCAGGAAGTAGATTCCATAACGGATGGTCAGGGTGCGCCAGGCGGCGTCATTGACCTTGATCGCATCGCCCAGCAGGGCCTTCAGCGGCTGTTTGCCCATCATCGTCCCGCCCAGCAGCAGCCCGGCCAGGAAGATGTTCAGCACCGTCACCTTCAGCTTGATGAACAGGCCGTCGTCGAAAAACACCGTCAGCAGGCCGAACACCAGGGCGAAGCCGCCGGTCAGCAGCGGCATCAGCGCCAGCCGCTTCTCGACCAGAAAGCCGACCCCCAGGGCGATGGCCGACCCGGCCACCAGCACCCAGGTCGCCTGGACCAGGGCTTCGGCTGATTCCAGCCCGCGCGCCCGCAGGATCAGGAAGGCGGCGGCGAAGGCGGCCAGGGCGCCGAAATCGACCGCGCTGCGGATCCACTGGCGTTTCGAGGCGGCGTCATCGGTCATGGTTTCAGTCCTCTAGCCCCACCAGAGAGCGGGCGAAGGCGTCGGCGTCGAACGGTTGCAGATCCTCGACCCCCTCGCCCACGCCGATCAGCTTGATCGGGGCGTCCGAGGCGTTGGCCACCGGCACCAGCACCCCGCCGCGCGCGGTGCCGTCCAGCTTGGTCATCACCACGCCCGAGACATAAGCCGCCCGGCCGAAGATCTGTTCCTGGGCCAGGGCGTTGCGGCCGACCGTGGCGTCCAGCACCAGCAGGGTCTCGTGCGGGGCATCGGGTTCGATCTTCTTCAGCACGCGCACGATCTTCAGCAGTTCGTCCATCAGGGCCGATTTGTTCTGCAACCGCCCGGCCGTGTCGATCAGGACGACATCGTAATTCTCGGCCCGGGCCTTGGTGTAGGCGTCGAAGGCCAGGCCGGCGGGGTCGGCGCCGTCGCGGCGGCTCTCGAAATCGGCGCCCGCGCGCTCGGCCCAGACCTTCAGCTGCTCGCGCGCGGCGGCGCGGAAGGTGTCGCAGGCCACGATCATGACCTTGGCGCCCTTGCCCGTCAGATCGGCGGCGATCTTGCCCAGGGTGGTGGTCTTGCCCGAGCCGTTGACCCCGACGAACAGCACCACGAACGGCTTTACGCCCTGGTTCAGCGGATCGAAGGTCGCCTGATTGGGGCGCAGTTCGGCGGCCACCGCCTCGGCCAAAGCCTGTTTGACCTCGCGCTCGTCCGACACCTTGCCGAAGCGCAGATCGCGGAACCGGGCCACGATCCGGTCGGTCGCGGCCGGGCCCAGATCGCTTTCCAGCAGATGCTCCTCCAGCTGCTCCAGCGCGGCTTCGGACAGCGGCTCTTTGACGAAGGTCGCCACCACCTGCTCGGTCATCTGCTTGGACGAGCGGGACAGCCCCTCGCTCAGGCGCGAGAACCAGCCCTTCTTCGGCGTATCGGTCATGCATCCGCTTTAGCCGCCGGGGGTTGTCAGGTCACGGGCGAAAGTGGCGCAGGCCCGCCTTAGCCGTTACATGACCAAGGAGACTGCAAGGACGACGACCGTTGGCCAGGACCGAACCCTTCCACGCCCCCCGCAACCAGGGCTTTGTGCGCGTGGCCGCCGCCACGCCGGTGGTGCACACGGCCGATCCGGCCGCGAACATGGTCCAGCATCTGGCCCTGATCGAACAGGCGGGGGCGCAAGGGTGCGACCTGATCGTCTTCCCGGAACTGAGCCTGACCGGCTACGCCATCGACGACCTGGTGATGCAGGAGGCCCTGCTGAACCAGGTGGAGACCTGTATCAAGCCGCTAGCCGTGGCGGCCCAGGCGGCCGGGGTCATCGCCGTGGTGGGGGCGCCGATCCGGCATGGGGATGCGCTCTATAACTGCGCCGTCATCCTGGCAGGCGGCCGGGCGCAGGGGATCGTGCCCAAGACCTATCTGCCCAACTATCGGGAGTATTACGAGAAGCGCTGGTTCGCACCGGGCGCGCGGGTGCGCGGCGGGGTCAGGATCGGCGACGACTGGGCCTCGTGGTTCGGGGGCAATTTCGTCGTCGAGGTCGCCGGGCGGCCCGGCTTCACCTTCGGCGTCGAAATCTGCGAGGATTATTGGGCGCCCCTGCCGCCTTCGACGCGGCTGGCCCTTTCGGGCGCGCGCATCATCCTGAACCTGTCGGCGTCCAACGTCCTGATCGGCAAGGCCCAGGACCGCGAACTGCTGAGCGCCAGCCAGTCGGCGCGGGCCATGGCGGCCTATGTCTTCACGGCCTCTGGCTGGGGCGAATCGACCACCGACCTGGCCTGGGACGGGCAGGCGACGATCCACGAACTGGGCGCCCGCATCGCCGCCGGGCCACGCTTTTCCCTTGAGCCGCATCTGACGGTGGCCGACGTCGATGTGGAGCGGATCGGGCTGGAGCGGATGCGCACCGGCACCTTCGCCGACTGCGCCCGCGAAGAGGCGCGCCGCGCGCACGAAGACGACCATATCGGCCGCCTGCTGATCGTGGATGAAGACGCCCCCGCCGGCCCCGCGACCGGTCCTTTGATGCGGGCGATCGACCGCTTCCCCTTCGTGCCCGACGATGCGGCGCGGCTGGATCAGGACTGTTTCGAGGCCTTCAACATCCAGGTTCAGGGCCTGATGCGGCGGATGACGGCGACCAAGGCCGAACGCATCGTCATCGGCGTCTCGGGCGGGCTGGATTCGACCCAGGCCCTGCTGGTCGCCTGCGGCGCCTTCGACCGGCTGAAGCTGCCGCGCACCGGCATACTGGCCTACACCATGCCGGGCTTCGCCACGTCCGAAGGCACCAGGTCCAACGCCTGGGCGCTGATGAAGGCCCTGGGCGTCACCGGCGCCGAGATCGACATCCGGCCCACGGCCATGACCATGCTTGAGGGCATCGGCCACCCCTATGCGCAGGGGCAGGCGGTGCACGACATCACCTTCGAGAATGTGCAGGCGGGCCTGAGGACCGACTATCTGTTCCGGCTGGCCAACCAGAACGGGGCCTTCGTGCTGGGCACCGGCGATCTGTCGGAACTGGCCCTGGGCTGGGCCACCTATGGCGTCGGCGACCACATGAGCCACTACAACGTCAACGGCGGGGTGGCGAAGACCCTGATCCGCCACCTGATCCGCTGGGTCGCCGAGCACAAGATGGCGGGGGCCGAGGTCGCGCCGGTGCTGCGCGCCATACTGGAGCAGGAGATTTCGCCCGAACTGGTCCCGGCCGTGGACGGCCAGATCCAGTCGACCGAGGCGACGGTCGGTCCCTATGCGCTGAACGACTTCTTCCTGTTCCACATCACCCGCTATGGATCGACGCCGTCCAAGGTCGCCTATCTGGCGCACCAGGCCTGGGGCGATGCGGGCCGTGGCGACTGGCCCGCCGGAACGCCGGACGTGGAAAAGGTCGACTACGACCTGAAGACCATCAAACACTGGCTGCGCAAATTCCTGGTCCGCTTCTTCCAGACCAGCCAGTTCAAGCGCTCGGCCCTGCCCAATGGCCCCAAGGTGGTGACGGGCGGCAGCCTCAGCCCCCGCGGCGACTGGCGCGCGCCGTCGGACGCCACGGCCCGGGTCTGGCTGGACGAGCTTGACAGCAACGTCCCCGGCGTCTGAAACCCTCCGTCCATGACCGACGACATCACCAAAGACTCCAACGGCAACCTGCTGTCCGACGGCGACAGCGTGACCCTGATCAAGGACTTGAAGGTCAAGGGTTCGGGCGGGGTGACGCTGAAGCGCGGCGCCCTGGTCAAGAACATCCGCCTGACCGGCGACCCCGACGAGATCGAGGCCAATGTCGAGAAGGTGCGGGGCCTGGTCCTGCGGACGGAATTCGTCAAAAAGGCTTAAGCTCAGGCTTGTTCCTGCACAGGAAATGGCGCGCCAGACGGTCCGGTGTTCGGGCGGGAGGCGATGGCCCCTACAACCCTTAGCGGACCTTGCCCAAACGATAGCTGCCATTCACCATAGGACGCATGGAGTACTTCACACGAGCTTGGGCGCTTGGTGACGTTTCTGATGAGGAATGGGACAAAGTTGAGAGCGCCTATCGAGCATATATCGATACCCTAGATCAGGGCTCGGCCGTCTGGCGATTTGCGACGACGATAGGGCTGAATGACGCCTTCGTAGATCGGGTTATCGAGGACGTGGGGGACATCCGGCTGATGCTTCTCACAGGTGACCTGCAGCGCGGTTATTGGCACACTAAAATCACCTACAAGAATGCCCGCTTAATCTTAGGGCGCGGCGCCCTCGCTCAGGCGGTGCAGAACCGTCCGACCGAGATCTGGCATGACGAGTTCTCAGGTTTGGGGTCTGAGATGGTTCATCGGTTTCTGCTGGTCCAGCCGAACGGAACTGAAGATAGGGGGGAGGTCCACATCCTGTTCACGGACCTTGAATTTTCTGAAGTCCCAGCCCGAGGTCGCGAACTGCCCCCTCTTTGAGTTCAGTTCACTGTTTGCTCAAAACTAGTACGGGAGAGGTCCGCTCCGAAGAGGCTTTGGAGCCGAAAAACCGTCACGGCGCCTCGGCCAGGAACGGGAAGATGGCGGCGCGGGCCTCGGGTTCGTCCAGCATGGGGGCGTGGCCGACGCCGGGAACCTCGACATAGTCCATTTTGCGCGCCGCCTTGCGCATGCGGGTGGCGATCTCTTCGCTGAGCAGATCGGACGTGGCGCCGCGCACCAGCAGGGTCGGCCGACCCTTGGCCAGTCGCCGGAAGAAGGGCCACAGGTTCGGGACCAGCGCCTTTTCCCCCGCCGCCCGGATCGGAACGGCGATGTCGGGATCATAATTCAGCACCGGCGCGCCTTCGGTCCCTTCGCGGAACACCCGACGGGCGAAGGCGTCCCAGAAGGCGTCGTCGCGGTCGGGGAAGGCGATTTCATTGTTGCGGCGGGCCACGTCGCGGGCGTCGGCCCAGCTGTGGATCTCGACCGGCTGGCCCGTATAGGCGGCGATGCGGGCCAGGCCCTCCTTGGCCACCTCTGGTCCCACATCGTTGATGATGGCCCCGGCCACCACCCGCGGCTTGATCGCCGCCAGGGCCATGGTGATCAGCCCGCCCATGGAGGTGCCCAGGAAGATGGCCCGCTCGATCCCCGCCTGCTGCATCAGGGCCAGCATGTCCCGCGCATAGTTCGGCGGCTGATAGGTCATCGGGTCCGGCGCCCGGTCCGACAGGCCGCGCCCGCGCACATCGACCGCCAGGACGCGACGGCCGCTGGCGGCGATCAGGGGGGCGATGACCTCGAAATCGGCGCTGTTGCGCGTCAGGCCGTGGATGGCGATGACCGGCAGCCTGGTCGGTCCGTCCGCCGGGGCGTAGTCGCGGGCGTACAGGCTCAGGCCGTCCGGCGAGGTCCAGCGACGATCAGCATAGGGCTTGCTCATGGCCCCAGTCTGGACCCCGGACGCGCCCGTTTCAACGTCGGATGGAATACCGCCGCTCGCGGATCAATGCCCCAGCAGGTCGCGCACGAACCGGTCCAGGTCGCCGCCCTCGAAGCGGAAGCCCGACACGCCCGCGCGGCGCGCCGCCTCCAGATCGCTGGCCTGGTCGCCGATCAGAAAGCTGCGGGCCGGGTCGACGCCGTGATCATTGATGGCCCTCAGGATCATGCCGGGGTTGGGCTTGCGGTCCGGGTGGTCGAGATGGCGGAATTCCTCGACCTTGGCCTCGGCGTGGAACGGGCAGGCATAGACCGCGCCGATGCGGGCGCCACGGGCCGCGAACCGGCGCACCAGGGTGTCGTTGAAGCGGTTCATCTGCTCCAGGCTGAACAGGCCGCGCGCCACGCCGGACTGGTTGGTGACGATGATGGCCATATAGCCCAGGGCGTTCAGTCGCCGCACCGCCTCGGGCGCGCCCGGCGTGATGCGCATCTGGTCCTCGACATGCGGATAGCCGGTGTCCTCGATCAGCACCCCGTCGCGATCCAGAAAGACGGCGGCGATCCCGGTCATCCATTCGGCTCCAGCACGGCGGTGAAGGCGGTCATCAGGTGATACAGGGTCGAGGTCGGAACCCGCACGTCGCCCGTCCGCCCCTCGGCGTCATAGCTGTCCATCCACAGGCCGGGCGTCGCCGTGGCCAGATGGCTGTCGAACACGGCGTCGATCAGGCGCGTGGCCTGGTCTTGGTCGCCGACCAGCAGATGGGTGCGGATGGCCTCGGTCTGGGCCCACAGGCGTCGGCCGCCGTCGATGACGCCGCCGTCACGCCCGATCTCGCGCATCGCAAAGCCCGAGCCGTCCAGGCCGCGCGCCACGGCGGTGGCGTACAGCGCCCGCGCCGCCGCCGACCGGTCGCCCAGACCGGCGGCGCGGGCGCGGTCCAGCAGCCAGACCCATTCCAGATGATGGCCGGGTTCGGCCACCCGGCCCGGCGCGCCTGGCGCCACGGCCCAGTCCTCGGTGAAATACTCGCCCAGAACCCCGTTGCGCCCATCGAAGAAGGCGCGGTCGAACAGGGCCAGGCTTTCGCCCGCCATGGCGTCCCACCGGGCATCCGGCGCCGTCTCGCGCCAGGCCAGCATGGCCTCCAGCAGGTGCATGTGCGGGTTCTGGCGGCGCGGCAGGACCGGCGGGATCGCCTCGTCCCAGCCGCCGTGCGGCGACGCCATCCGGGCGCGAATCGCCTCCAGGGTCTGCTGCGCCAGGGGCAGGGCGCGCGGGTCATCCAGAACCCGGCGCCCAGTCGCCAGGGCGAACAGGACGAAGGCCTGATCATACAGGTCCGCCGTTTCGTCCACGGGCGCGCCGCCCGCATCGGTGGTCAGGCGCCACAGGCCGTCGTCGCGGCGGCAGGCGGCGATCATCCGGTCCAGGCCGGCCTGGGCCACGGCCCGGCCCGGCGCCCAGCCCAGGGCGGCGCCCTGGGCGAAGACATAGACTTGACGGGCCTGGACCCGCGTGCGGCGCACCAGGCCCGGAACCGGCCGTCCCTCGAAATCCAGCGCTTCATGAAAGCCGCCATCGGCCGCCGCGCCGCGTTCGGCCCACAGCGGCAGGGCCTGGTCGAACAGCCAGGCGCGCACCCGATCCTGACTGGGCGATAGCGACGTCACCGGGCTTGGCTTACGGTCCCGCCCACGATTTGCCAAGCCGCACGCGTCAACGTCATCCTGCGGTCGCCGCTTTGTTGCATCCGGCAACGGGAAGTGACCCCCGGCCGTTTGGCGTGACGGGGGCCGGTTTGTTAAAGCCCGCCTGATTTTCTTCGCCGCCCGCCGGCGCCTGGACCCGAAACGCCCATGATCCCCTTCATCGACCTGCAGGCCCAGCGCCTTCGTCTGGACGGCAAGATCGAGGCCGCGGTGGCCGAGGCCGTGACCGGCGGCGCCTGGGTCATGGGCCCCCAGGTGCGTCAGTTCGAGGCCGATCTGGCCGCTTTCGGCCGGGCGAAACACGCCCTGGGCTGCGCCAACGGCACCGACGCCCTGGCCCTGCCGCTGATGGCCTGGGGCGTCGGGCGCGGCGATGCGGTCTTCGTGCCCAGCTTCACCTTCGCCGCGACGGCCGAGATCGTGCCCTGGTTCGACGCCGAGCCGGTGTTCATCGACGTGGACGCGCGCACCTACAACATGGACCCGGCCCATCTGGAGGCCGCCATCGAGGCGACGAAGGCCGAGGGCCGCCTGACCCCGCGCGTGGTCATCGCCGTCGATCTGTTCGGCCAGCCGGCCGACTATCCGGCGATCAAGGCGATCTGCGACAAACACGGGCTGAAGCTGATCTCGGATTCGGCCCAGGGCTTCGGCTGCACCATCGACGGCCACCACCCGCTGAAATGGGCCGATGTCACCACCACCAGCTTCTTCCCGGCCAAGCCCCTGGGCTGTTACGGCGATGGCGGGGCGGTGCTGACCGATGACGACGACCTGGCCCAGCTGATGGATTCCATCCGCGTGCACGGCAAGGCGGTGGCCCGCGACCTGGAGGGCCGCACCTTCGATCACGACCCCAAATATCTGAACATGCGCATCGGCCTGAACAGCCGTCTGGACACCATCCAGGCCGCCGTCCTGATCGAGAAGCTGAAGGTGTTCGGCCAAGAGATCGAATGGCGCAACCGCATCGCCGCCCGCTACAACGCGGCCCTGCGCGACCATGTCGCCGCCGTGCCGGACGTGCCCAAAGGCCATATCTCGAACTGGGCGCAATACACTATCGAGCATCCGAACCGCGACGCCCTGGCCGCGCATCTGCGCGAACAGGGCGTGCCGACGGCGGTCTATTATCCGATCCCGCTGCACCTTCAGCCGGCCTACGACATGTATCCGCGGGGTCCGCAGGGTTTGCCGATGACCGAGCGGCTGAAGGACGTGGTCATCAGCCTGCCCATGCACGCCGACCTGGACGAAGCGACCCAGGACCGCATCATCGCCGCCGTCGTTTCGTTCAAGGGCTGATCTCCGCATGACCTCGCATCCCGCTCCGCTGAAACTGGGCGTCGCCGGCGCCGGCGTCATGGGCCGCAACCACGCCCGCGTGGCCGCCGACATCCGTGATTTCGACCTGACCCATGTGCTGGACATGGACGCCCTGACGGCCGAGGGCGTGGCCGCCGCCTATGGCGCCGCCGGGGTGTCCAGCGCCGAGGCCTTCGTTGCGGCGGGCCTGGACTGCGCCATCGTGGCCACGCCGAACCGTACCCACGCAGACCTGTCGGTGGCCCTGCTGGAAAAGGGCGTTCACGTCCTGGTCGAAAAGCCCATCGCCGCCACCGTGGCCGACGCCCGCCGCATGATCGACGCGGCCGCCGCCAATGGCCGGGTGCTGATGGTCGGCCAGGTCGAGCGGTTCAATCCGGCGGTCGAGGCGGTCAAGCGCGCCATCGCCGGCGAAGACGTCATCTCGATCCAGATCACCCGCGTCGGCCCCTTTCCGCCGCGCATGGGCGAAGTGGGCGTGGTGATCGACCTGGCGGTGCACGACATCGACATCATCCGCCACCTGACCGGGTCCGAGATCGTCGAGGTCCAGCCCCAGCTGGCCCGCACAAAGGCCGACCGCGAAGACACCGCCCTGCTGCAATTCCGGCTGGAGAACGGGGTGATCGCCCACATCACCACCAACTGGGTCACGCCCTACAAGACCCGCACCTTGCAGGTGGCGACCCAGAACAAATTCGTCGTCGCCGATCTGATGACCCGCCAGGTCACCGAATATTTCGGCCAGCAGCCGGACGGTTCCTATTCGACGCGCGGCGTCATGAGCTGGCCCGCCGAGCCGCTGAAGAAGGAGCTGGAAGCCTTCGCCCGCGCCATCCGCACCGGAGAGGCGCCCGAGGTCACCGGCGAAGACGGCCTGCGCAATCTGGAAGTGGCCCTGAGGTGCCTGGGCGAGGGGTGAAGCGGGCGGATGCGGCGCCGTCGTTCACTTTCAGCCCAGAGCGCGCCTCACGTCCGTCGCGCAAAAGCGTCGCCGACGAACGGCAGAGGACATCGATTCTGACCTGGCTTTAATTTGACGAGGCGCCCCCGCCTCCCGCCTTGTGGCGACATGATCAAGCTGACGGTTCTGATGGGCGCCCTGGCGTGCCTGGGGTGTTCGGCGCCGCCGCAGGCGCAGTCGGGGGCGAGCCAGGGGGCCGGCGTCGTGATGGCGACCGCTATCGAGGCGGTGCGCCCCGGCGGGCCGCATCCGGTGGGGGTGGCCGAGGGTCCGGCCCTGGCGTCCGGGGCGACGACGCGGCTCTATTATCCGGCGGCGGACGCCTCGGGCGAGGTGCGGGCCGAGGGGCCGAGCCCCGATCACCGGGCCGATCTGGCGCGCCGGTTCGGGCCGGATGCGGCCGGGATCCTGGCCCAGGCCGTAACGGCCGCCCGTCGCGGGGCCGCGCCCGCAACAGGCCGCTTCCCCCTGGTGGTGTTCCAGCCGGGCGCTTCCATGGGCGGGGGCGACTATCGTCTGCTGATCGAGGATGTCGCCAGCCGGGGCTATGTCGTCCTGGTCCTGAACCCCGAAGGCTCGCCCCCTGTGTCGGGCGGACGCTATCGCCAGGCGGCGGCGGAATTGGTCGAGGCGGTCGCCCTGGCGCGGTCCGGCGCCGTGGCGGGGATCGAGGGCGACCGGGTGGCCGTGATCGGTCATTCCCTGGGCGGGTCGGCGGCGGTCATGGCCCTGGCGGACCTGCCGGGCGCGGTCGCGGTGAACCTGGACGGCGACTACAACGGGCCGACGCGCATCCCGGCGGATGGCCGCGTTCTCTATCTGCTGGGCCGGACCGAGGGCGAGGCGGATCGCTCGCGGGACCGGCGCGCCCGCGTCTGGCGCGAGGCGGCCCAGGGGGCCAGCGACGCCGTGGCCCTGCAGGTCCCGGATGTCCGGCATTTCGACTTCGCCGACGCCGCCCTGATCCAGGACGCGGTTCCCGAGGACCGCCGCCGCACCCGGTTCGGGGCCATAGGCGGGGCGAAGGCCCACGCCCTGACCACGGATCTGGTCGCCGGATTTCTGGACAGCCGCCTGAAGGGCCAGGCCGACGCCTGGTCCGCCGCCCGGGCGCGCCACCCCGAGGCGGCGGCCCCCACCACCTGGTGACGCCTCAGCCGCCCACCATCTGCATCGACAGCCATTCGGCGATCAGGGCCGGTTTTTCGGCGCCGTCGATCTGGACCGTCAGCTCGTGCCGGATCAGCCAGCGGCCGCCGCCCTTATCCTCAGCGCCCAGCAGCTTGAACCGGCCGCGCACCCTCGACCCGGCCGGAACCGGCGCCAGGAACCGCAGCTTGTCGAAGCCGTAGTTGACCCCCATCACCACCCCGTCCAGCGGCTGGACCGCGTCATAGCTCATGGCCGAGGCCAGGCTGAGTGTCAGGAATCCATGCGCGATGGTCCCGCCGAAGGGGGTCTGTTTCGCCAGCTCGGGGTTCACATGGATGAACTGATGGTCCTCGGTCACCTGGGCGAAGGCGTCGATGCGGGCCTGGTCGATCTCGAACCAGCGCGAGACCCCGACCTCCTGGCCGATCAGGGATTGCAGGTCGGATGGTGCAGGCATGGGCTCAGTCTCCGGCAGGGGTGAAGCGGTTTTCGATGATGGCGGCGAACAGGCCCGGATCGACATTGCCGCCCGACAGAACGACCGCCGTGGTCAGGCCCTGGGTCGGAACCTTGCCCGCCAGCAGGGCGGCCAGGGACACCGCCCCGCCCGGCTCGACCACCAGTTTCAGGGTGCGAAAGGCGTAACGCACCGCCTCGGCCGCCTCGGCGTCGGTGACGGTCTCGACCCGGTCCAGCCGCCGGTTGATCGGAAAGGTCAGCTCGCCCGGCCGGTCGGTCATCAGGGCGTCGCAGATCGACGGATGGGCCACCGGCGGATGGGTCAGCCGCTGGCCCGCCGCCAGCGAGATCTGGGTGTCGTTATAGGCAGCCGGTTCGACCCCGATCACCCGCGTCTTCGGCGACCGCGCCGCCATCGACAGATTGATGCCCGCGACCAGCCCCCCGCCAGAGGCGCCGCACAAAAGCTGGTCCAGGCGCGCATCCGCCTGTTCCACAATCTCCAGCCCCGTCGTGCCCTGGCCCTCGATGACGAAGGGATCGTCGAACGGCCGCACCAGCACCGAACCGCGCGTGGCGGCGATCTCTTCGCCGATGGCCTCACGGCTCTCGGAATAGCGGTCGTAGGTTCGCACCTCGCCGCCGAAGGCGATGACGCCCTCGATCTTCACCCGGGGGCTGTCGGCGGGCATGACGATGATGGCCGATGTCCCGACCATGCGGGCCGCCGCCGCCACCGCCTGGGCGTGGTTGCCCGACGAATAGGCCACGACGCCGCGCGCCTTCTCCTCATCCGTCAGCCGGCTGATGCGGTTATAGGCCCCGCGGAATTTGAAGGCGCCCGCGACCTGAAGGTTTTCGGCCTTCAGCAGCACACGGCCGCCCAGATGCGCGTTCAGCGCCGGGCTTTCGATCAGGGGGGTGCGCACGGCGTGGCCGGCGATCTGGCGGGCGGCGTCCAGGACGCCCTCGAACGAGGCGGTGTGCATGGCCGCCACCTAAGCCGATGCGACGCCGTGGTCCAAGAGGCGATACGGCCGATGACGGCGCGCCCGGCTGCCCCTATGTTGCCGATCATGAGCGAACCGACCGAAGCGCCCGCCCTTCGCCTGTGGCTGATCGACGCCTCGGCCTACATCTTTAGGGCCTATCACGCCCTGCCGCCCCTGACGCGCAAGTCGGACGGCCTGCCGGTCGGCGCGGTCCAGGGATACTGCAACATGTTGTGGAAGCTGATCCGCGACATGAAGGGGGCGGACGGCCCGACCCATTTGGCGGCCATCTTCGACCATTCGGAAAAGACGTTCCGCAACGACCTCTATCCCGAATACAAGGCCAACCGGCCGCCGCCGCCCGAGGATCTGGTTCCGCAATTCCCGCTGGTGCGCGAGGCGACGCGGGCGTTCGGCGTGCATTGCGTCGAACTGCCGGGCTATGAGGCCGACGACCTGATCGCCACCTATGCCTGTATGGCGCGCGATGCGGGGGGCGAGGCGGTGATCGTGTCGTCCGACAAGGACCTGATGCAGCTGATCGGGCCGTCGGTGGTCATGTGGGACCCGATGAAGGATCGGCGCCTGGCCGAAGAGGCGGTGTTCGAAAAGTTCGGCGTCACCCCGGACAAGGTGATCGAAGTTCAGGCCCTGATCGGCGACAGCGTCGACAATGTGCCCGGCGCCCCCGGCATCGGTCCCAAGACGGCGGCCCAGCTGATCGGCGAGTTCGGCGATCTGGACACCCTTCTGGCCCGCGCCGGCGAGATCAAACAGCCCAAGCGGCGCGAGACCCTGATCGAATACGCCGACCAGATCCGTCTCAGCCGCCAGCTGGTCACCCTGACCTGCGACGCCCCGGCGCCCGAGCCGATCAGCGACTTCGTGGTGCGCGATCCCGATCCGGCCACCCTGTCGGCCTTTCTGGAGATGATGGAGTTCCGGTCGCTGTCGCGCCGCGTCGGCGACGGCAAGGCGGCGGCCCACGACGGCTCGGCCTTCGCGCCCAAGCCCATGTCCGCGCCGGTATCCACGCCCCGCTATGCGCCCGCCGAAACGGCCGCCCCGGTCGAGGGCCAGACGTTCGATCACGACGCCTATGTCTGCATCCAGACGCTGGACGATCTGGACGCCTGGATCGCGCGGGCGACGGCGGCGGGGGTGGTCGGCTTCGACACCGAGACCGACGCCCTGTCGGCGACCCATGCGGGCCTGTGCGGCGTGTCGCTGGCGCTGGGGCCGAACGACGCCTGCTACATCCCCCTGACGCACGAACACCCCGAGGCGGCCGGGACCGGCGGCGGGCTGGACTTCGGCGGCGAACCGGCGCGCGAGCCGATCCTTCAGATCGACAAACCCACGGCCATGGCGCGGCTGAAGACCTTGCTGGAAGACCCGGCGGTGCTGAAGGTCGGCCAGAACATCAAATACGACATGGCCGTGATGGCCCGGCGCGGCGTGCGCGTGGCGCCGATCGAAGACACCATGCTGATCAGCTATGTACTGGACGGCGGCCTTTACGCCCACGGCATGGACGAGCTGTCCAAACGCTGGCTGGGACACGAACCCATCGCCTTCAAGACCGTGGCCGGGACCGGCAAGGCGCAGAAGAGCTTCAAACACGTCGAACTGGCCCCCGCCACCCGCTATGCGGCCGAGGACGCGGATGTGACTCTGCGGCTATGGCGGATCCTGAAGCCGCGCCTGGCGGCCGAGGGGCTGACCACCGTCTATGAGACGCTGGAACGCGGCATGCCGGCGGTGCTGGCGGACATGGAGCTGGCGGGGGTGCGGATCGACCCGGACCGGCTGCGGCGCCTGTCGCACGAATTCGGCCTGAAGATGATCGATCTGGAGGAGAAGGCCCAGACCCTGGCCGGCCGCCCCTTCAACCTGGGCAGCCCCAAACAGATCGGCGAAATCCTGTTCGGCGAAATGGGCCTGCCGGGCGGCAAGAAGACCGCCACCGGACAATGGGGCACCGACGCCAGCGTTCTGGAAGACCTGGCCCTGACGCACGACCTGCCGCGCGCCTTGCTGGACTGGCGCCAGCTGTCCAAACTGAAGGGCACATACACCGACGCCCTGACGGCGGCGGCCGATCCCAAGACCGACCGGGTGCATACCTCGTATCAGCTGGCCGCCGCCTCGACCGGGCGGCTGGCCTCCAGCGACCCGAACCTGCAGAACATCCCCATCCGCACCGAGATCGGCCGCCAGATCCGCCAGGCCTTCATCGCCGCGCCCGGCCATGTGCTGATTTCGGCGGACTACAGCCAGATCGAGCTGCGCCTGCTGGCCCATATCGGCGACATCGCCGAGCTGAAGCGCGCCTTCAAGGCCGGGCTGGATATCCACGCCGCGACGGCGTCCGAGATGTTCAACGTGCCCATCGAGACCATGGACGCCGAGACCCGCCGCCGGGCCAAGGCGATCAATTTCGGCATCGTCTATGGCATTTCCGCCTTCGGCCTGGCCAATCAGCTGGGCATCGATCAGGGCGAGGCCGGGGCCTACATCAAGACCTATTTCGAGCGCTTCCCCGGCATCCGCGAATATATGGACCGCACCAAGGCCCAGGTGCGCCAGGACGGCCATGTCACCACCCTGTTCGGCCGCCGCATCCACATTCCCGCCATCCATTCCAAATCGGGCGCCGAGCGCCAGTTCGGCGAACGGGCGGCGATCAACGCCCCGATCCAGGGCTCGGCCGCCGACATCATCCGTCGCGCCATGATCCGCATGCCCGACGCCCTGGCCCGCGCGGGGCTGAAGACCCGCATGCTGATGCAGGTGCACGACGAACTGGTGTTCGAAGCCCCCGAATCCGAGGCCGAGGCGGCCCTGACCCTGATCCGCGGCGTCATGGAGACCGCCGCCGAACCCGCCGTGGCCCTGACCGTGCCCCTGGTCGTCGAAGCCAAGGCCGCCGCCAACTGGGACGCTGCACATTGATGGAGACCGTCATGACCCCCGATCCCGACATTCGCGACAACGCCGAGGCGCGGCGATATGAACTGACCATCGAGGGGCAGACGGCGGTGGTGATCTACAACCCCGTGGCCGGCGGGCTTCTGATCACCGAGACCATCGTGCCGATTCCGCTGGAAGGGCGCGGCATCGCCAGCCGGATGGCGCGCCATGTGCTGGCGGACATCAAGGCGCGGGGCCTGGTCATCCTGCCGACCTGTCCGTTCTTCGCCGGCTATCTGCAGAAGCATCCCGAATGGGCCGAGATCGTGCATCCGTCATACCGGACGGCCCTGGGGCTGTAGAACTGGGCCTGTAGATCGGGGCCTGTAGGGCTGGGGGCGCCTGGACGGACCTACTGGTCCTCGTCGAAGCGGCGCTGGACCAGTTCGGCCAGGGCGGCGACGGCTTCGGCCGCATCGGGGCCCTCGGCCTCGATGGTGACGTCGCAGCCGTTTCCGGCGCCCAGCATCAGAAGACCCATGATGGAGCGCGCGTCCACGGTGACGCCGTCGCGGGTCACCTTGACCTCGGCCTCATAGACGGAGGCCAGCTTGACGAATTTGGCCGAGGCGCGGGCGTGCAGGCCGCGCTGGTTGCAGATGCCGACGATGGCGCGGGTCGGGTTCTGGGCGGTGTCAGTTTCGCTCATTTCTCACCCGTCAGAACCCATGAGGCGACCGAGATGTATTTGCGGCCGGCGTCCTGGGCCGCGGCGACGCAGGCGTCCAGGCTTTCGCGGCCGCGCACGCTGGCCAGCTTGATCAGCATGGGCAGGTTCAGCCCGGCGATGACCTCGGCGCGGGTCTGCTCCATGACCGAAATGGCCAGATTGGACGGCGTGCCGCCGAACATGTCCGTCAGCAGGATCACGCCGTCGCCGTCGTCCACGGCGGCGGCCGCGTCGACGATGTCGCGGCGGCGCCGCTCCATGTCGTCCTCGGGGCCGATGCAGATGGCGGCCACGCCGCGCTGCGGCCCGACCACATGCTCCATGGCCGAAAGGAACTCGGAGGCCAGGCCGCCGTGAGTGACGATGACCAGGCCGATCATTCAGGAACCGCCAAGACTAAGCCCCGTGTCGCGTCCTTGGGGGCGTTCGCCCGACCGGACCGCAAGCCGGCCTAGATAGGCCAAACTGCGTCGCGATCAAAGCCCGTCAGAGCGCCTGCGACCAAGGCGACCGCCGAGGCGGGCCTGGGATCCAGATTCACAAGGGGAATCTGTAGTCCTGCCAGCGTCTGGAAGGCCGGATCGGGCATGCGTTCGACCGGTTCCGAGGTCAGGCGGACGATCAGTCGCACCCGGGCCATGGGCCGGATCGAGGTCTTCAGCACGCCCAGGCCTCGCGCCTCTATGCGTCCGGCCAGGGTCTCGGGGGCCGTGGCGTACAGCCGCCCGCCCGAGGCCCAGACATGGGCGCGGTCGTCGGCGACCAGACGAAAGCCCGCCCGCATCAGCCGCAGGGCCAGATCGCTCTTTCCCGCGCCGGACGGCCCGGTCAACATCACGGCCCGCCACCCCTCGGCGAAGGGCGCGGCCACGACGGTGGCGTGAACGGTCGGCGTCATGCGCGGCGGCCGGTCGATCCGGCCGGCAGGGCCACGGTGAAGCGGGCGCCCGTGACGGCGCCCTCGGCGTCGGTGCGGTTTTCGGCCCAGACGCGGCCGCCGTGGGCCTCGACGATCTGACGCACGATGGACAGGCCCAGGCCCGAGTTGGAGCCGAAGGCCGTCCCCTTGGGCCGCGAGGTGTAGAAGCGTTCAAACACGGTGTTCAGATTGTCGGGCGGTATGCCCGGGCCGTCGTCCTCGACCCGCACATGGATGGGGCAGGCGTCGATGGGGTCGCGCTCCAGCGTCACGCGCACGGTTCCGCCCGGCGGGCTGAACGAGCGGGCGTTGTCGATCAGGTTGCGGAACACCTGGCCCAGCGGCCCGTCCTGGCCCAGCACGCGCGCCTCGGCCCCCGCGGCCGGGCGGACCTCCAGCCCGACAGCCGCCTCGCCCGGCTTGGACGTGGCGGCGTAAATCTGGACCACCTCGTTCAACAGCTCGCCCATGTCGATCAGCCGTGGCCGTTCGCGCGACAGTTCGGCGTCCAGGCGTGAGGCGTTGGAAATGTCGGTGATCAGCCGGTCCAGTCGCCGCACATCCTGTTGCAGCAGGGTGGTCAGCTTGTCCTTCTGGGCGTCGGTCTTGACCAGGGCCAGGGTCTCCAGCGCCGACCGGATCGAGGTCAGGGGGTTCTTGATCTCGTGGCTGACGTCGGCGGCGAAGCCTTCGATGGCGTCCATGCGGGCCGACAGGGTCTCGGTCATGGTCTCCAGCGACCGGGCCAGGTCGCCGATCTCGTCCTTGCGGCCCTCCAGATCGGGCAGGGAGATGGCGCGTGCCCGCTGCATCCGCACCTCGTCCGCCGCCCGCGACAGCCGCATGATGGGCCGGGCCACGAACAGGTGCAGCACCAGCGAGGCCAGCAGGTTCACCGCCAGCGCCACCAGGGCGAAGGGCACCAGGGCCCGGCGCTGGGCCGACAGGATCTCGTCCACATCGCCGGCCTCCAGCGTCAGCACGCCCAGAACCTGCTGGACATGGCGCACGGGGATGGAGACGGACACCACCGGATCGCCGGTCTCGGACGGTCGCACCGTGGCCTGAGCCTCGCCGGACAGGGCGCGTTCGACCTCGGCGGCCAGCTGTTCTGCGGCCTGATCCTCTAGCCGCTCGTTGCGGTCCTGCTGGGCGGCGGTGGGGTCGCGCGCCGGAACCCCGGCGGGCAGGGGGGCGGTCAGGGGCGACCCGCCGATGATCTCGGACACCGCAAAACTGTCGGTCACCAGAAGCCCGTCCTGGTCGTACAGGCGCGCCCTCTGGCCGGTGGGAATGAATTTGTCCCGCAGCAGCAGGGCCGCGTCGGTGGGGTTCAGCATCGGCCGCGGCTCGCCCCGCGTCGCCCCCGCCTCGCCCAGCAGATTGGCCAGAAGCTCGGCCTGGACCGTCAGCGACTGCTGACGCGCCTCGACCAGACCGCGCCGCCATTCGTTCAGCGCCAGGGCGCCGCCGAACAGGATCAGCAGGCTGAGCAGGTTCAGCGCCAGGATGAAGCCGCCCAAGCGCGACCCGCCCGGCCGGAACCCGCCCGAGCGCAGCGCGCTCAGCCGAAAACGGCCGAGGCCGAACCGGCGCCCGGCCGTCGCCGTCGTCGACGGCTCGGGATCAGCTCTCGCGGTATCGGTATCCGACGCCATACAGGGTCTCGATGGCGTCGAACTCATTGTCGACGACGCGGAATTTCTTGCGCATCCGCTTGACGTGGCTGTCGATGGTGCGGTCGTCGACATAGACCTGATCGTCGTAGGCGGCGTCCATCAGGTTGTCGCGGCTCTTCACGAAGCCGGGCCGCTGGGCCAGGGCCTGAAGCAGCAGGAATTCGGTGACCGTCAGCTTCACCGCCTTGCCGTCCCAGGTGCATTCGTGGCGCGCCGGGTCCATGGTCAGCTTGCCGCGCTTGATCGCCTTGCCCGAAGCCTCGGCCGACGGTTCCGGTTCGCCGCCATCGGCGCCCGAGCGGCGCAGCAGGGCCTTGACCCGTTCGATCAGCAGCCGCTGGCTGAACGGTTTGTGGATATAGTCGTCGGCGCCCAGGTTGAAGCCCAGGATCTCGTCGATCTCCTCGTCCTTGGACGTCAGCATGATGACCGGGATCTGGCTGGTCTGGCGCAGGCGGCGCAGCACCTCCATCCCGTCCATGCGCGGCATCTTCACGTCCAGGATCACCAGATCCGGCGGCGTGGCCTCCAGGGCTTCCAGCCCGGCGGCGCCGTCATGATAGGCGGTGATCTTGTGGCCATGGCTTTCCAGCGCCAGCGAAACCGACGCCACGATGTTCTCGTCGTCATCGACCAGGGTGATGTTGGCCAAGAGTGTCTCCTCTGATCGCGGCCAGGGCCATTACGCCCCCGCCCTACGCCAAACGCGCGGCAAGCGTAACCGTTCTACGGGATCGCGGTTAGATTTAGGCAGCCGGAAATGGGGGTGGCGCCTCAGGGGTGCAAGCTCCGGGCTTCGTCGGGCCTCGCCCTGCCCGGCGGGGCTTCGCGCCGCGTGGAGATGCGTGCAGGGGCGGGTCGGAAAAAGGCCCCGACCGTCTTCGGTCGAGGCCTCAGTCGTCTCAGATCACAATATCAGGCCGCCATCCGCCGACGCTGGACCATCAGGGCCGCGCCCCCAGCCAGCAGTACGCCAAACAGAATCATCGCCCATTCCGAAAGAGTCGGAACCGCCGCCGTCAGAACGAACGAACCGACAGGAGCGGTGGCGTAGGTGTAATCCAACGAACCCTGCCAGCCCGTGCAGCTGTTGGGCACGGCGGCGCCGGGCGACGCCCCGATGGCGAAGGCGCATTCCATCTCGTTTTCCCCAGCCGTCAAAACTCCAGTCATCTGAACCATGTCAAATCGATTATCGACAGCGCCCGACCCCACCGTCGGCGTCGCCGTTCGCCAGCGCTGAATGAGGACGTTGAAGCCGGTTATTGCACCGGTTGCATCCGTGGTCAGATCGAAATAGCGCACCGTCACCTGCGCGTCCGAAGATGCATAGGTGGTCAAGCCATCGTTGAAGCTGAAGCTCTGCAGCAGAGGATAGGCGTTGCCAGAGAAATTCGGCGGCAGGACGCTGGCCGTCGTGAAGCTGCCCGTTACCGTCATACCCGCCGTATAATCTGCGCAAGGGGCGATGCTGCAACCCGGCGTCGCATCAGGTTGGACGACGGTGTAGTTCCCGGGCGGCATGAAGGTGTAGGTCGCCTGCGCCGCCGCAGCCCCGGCGAACAACAGGCCAAGGACGAAGGCCATAAATGCTATCGGATATATGAACTTGTTCATGAATTTCTCTCCCTTCCAAGTCCCTACTCCAGACAGCGTTCGCCAACGAGGTGTTTCTTCACTCAGCCTGGAACGCCTCTCGCCTGCGCCAAATAGGCAACAGCGTTTTTTGAGCTGAATGGGAGCGAAGGCGTCGGGAATGACGGCTGAAACCTTTAAGGGCCATCCGCGACGGGTGTGGGGTCACGAAACCCCGCCTTAAACCCTCTCGTGCCACCTTGCCGGTCCCAGTATCTGAAAGCGTGTCATGGCCGGTCCCGTCCATTACGAAGTCTATATCCGCAAGACGGCGCCAGCGCCGTGGTCGCTGCTGATGGCGACCGAGGACCGCAAGGCCGCGGTCGAGACGGCCGAGGAGCTGCTGAAGGACGACCGCGCCGCCGCCGTGCGCGTGACCAAGGAGACTCTGGACCCCGACACCATGGCCTTCGCCAGCACCACGGTGCTGACCAAGGGCGCGCCCGAGGTGAAACGCAAGCGTCTGGTGTCCGAGGAGGACGCCGGCCCCTCGTGCAACAATCCCCAGGATCTCTACGCCCCGCATGCGCGCGAACTGATCGGACGGGTGCTGGAGGACTGGCTCAGCCGCAACGGGGCCACCGCGTTCGAACTGCTGCACAGACCCGATCTGGTCGAAAAACTGGAAGCCTCGGGCGTCGAGCTGCAACACGCCATCCAGAAGGTGGCCGTGCCGGAAAGCCAGGCCACGGGCCAGACCGTCCACGATCTGGTGCGCCACTATCAGCGCCTGGCCGAAAAGGCGATCGAGCGGCTGGTTCTGGCGGGCCGCAAGGGGCTGTTCGCCGACCTGAGCCAGCGCTCGGTGGCCGATGTCGCGCACAAGCTGGCGGGTCAGGCCGATCGCGCTTTCGCCATGGGCGGGGCGGTGTGCGCGGCCATGGCCGATGTGCGCGGCGCCCGGCAGCGCCTGGATCGCCTGATGGACATCGCCGACGGGGCGCCGATGGACGGCCCGCCGCGCGCCCTGGCCCTGGTGCCGGTCGAGCAACTGCTGTGCGAGATGCTGTCCCAGCGAACCTCCCTGGCCGAAATCCTGGGTCCGGCGCTGGATCAGGGCGCCAGTCTGGCGGCCGTGGTGCGCATGGCCGCTCCGGCCGAGGTCGGCATCGTGATCCGGGCCGACCCCAAGCTGGCGCTGATGATCCCGCCCGTCGACGGGCCGGCCCAGCGGCTGGGCGCGCGCCTGGCGGCCGGGGACTTCCCCCTGCTGGCCTCGTCCCTGGCGCGGATGGTGTTGCGCGAACTGATGAGCCCGCGCCGCCTGCGCCCCAGCGACGCGCCCGGCGAGATCGACATCCTGCGCGCCCTGGCCACCACCCTGACCGCCACCGCCGGGCGGCTGCTGACGCTGGAAGAGGTCCAGAACGCCTTCGTCGAGCGGTCCAAGATCCTGATCACGGCCGACTTCGTGGCGGCCTATGTCAAGGCTTGCGACACCGTGCTGTGCGAGGCCGAGATGCTGACCCGCCTGTGCGAGAACGTCACCGGCGCCGCCAACAAGCGCTCGGCCGCGCGCTGGCTTCAGGCCTGCGTCGGCTCGCTGCGGTTCGAGACCGAGATGCGCCAGGCGGGCGGCACCGCGGCCCAGAAGCTGGGCGTTCTGGCGGAACTGCAACGGGCGGTGCGCACCGCCAATCTGTCGGAACACGATGAACAGGCGATCTGCGCCGTCATCGGCGCCGTGGGCGGCATGGTCGAGGCCGAAAGCCGCCTGACGACCCAGCTGGCGCGCGCCCCGGCCCCGGTGGTGCAGAAGCTGGCCGTCCTGCTGCGGATCGCGGCGGGCGAGACCGCGCCGACCGGACCGGCCGCCGACCGGGCGCGGGTCGAGGCGATCAAGCTGCTGCGTCTGCCGGAATCACGCGCGGCCCTGGGGGCCGAACCCCAGGTGCTGACGGCCTTGCGGCCGCTGATGAAGTCGGCCGGCCTGGCGGCCTGATCCGGTCGACGGCTCAGTCGAAGATGTCGAAGATGTCGAGGCGCTTCTTCTTCTTGTAGCGATAGTCGTCGTCGCGCCGATAGCGGTCGTCGTGGCCGCGATGTTCGGGGCGGCGCTCGTCGCGATAACCCTGAGGCGGATAGGTTTGAGGCGGATAGGGCTGGGCGGGCGGATAGGGCGCGGCCTGTTGCGGCGCCGGGGCCGGCGCGGCGGCGCGCCCCTCGGCGGTCGCGCCTTCCATCAGCTTCTCCAGCTCGCCCCGGTCCAGCCAGACGCCTCGGCAGGTCGGGCACATGTCGAACTGGACGCCGGATCGCTCCAGCGTCTGCATCGGCGCATTGTCGTTCGGGCACATCAGAAGGGGCATCGAAAACTCCGCTGTCGGACTGCGGATTTGGCCCTGTCCATGGCGGCGCGCCATGCGACCGATCGGCTCAGCAGACCTGGCCCGCCGCCCAGCCTGACGACCAGGCCCACTGGAAATTATAGCCGCCCAGCCAGCCGGTGACGTCCACCGCCTCGCCGATGAAGAACAGGTTGGACCGGTCGCGCGCCGCCATGGTCTTCTGGTCCAGGCCTGCCGTGTCCACGCCGCCCAGGGTGACCTCGGCGGTGCGATAGCCTTCGGACCCGACAGGCTTCAGCGTCCAGCCGTTGATCGCCTGGTCCAGGGCGCGCAGGGCCTTGTCCGACAGGTCGCCCAGATTGCCCGCGACCCCCGCCTGGGCCAGCACGGCGTCGCCCAGGCGTCGGGGCACGATATGGCCCACGGCGGTCGCCGCCGCCTGTCGGCCGTTCTGGGTGCGGGCGGCCCGCAGGGTCTCGAACACATCGACGTCCGGCGCCATCGACACGGTGATCGCCTCGCCCTCGCGCCAATAGCTGCTGATCTGAAGAATCGACGGGCCGCTGACGCCGCGATGGGTGAACAGCAGACCCTCGCGGAACCGGGTGCGTCCGTGGGCCACCACCGCATCGACCGACAGGCCCGCCAGCGGCGCGGTCTGGGCCAGCAACCCCGGCTCGAACGTCAGGGGAACCAGGGCGGGCCGCGTCTCGGTCACCGCCAGGCCGAACCGCCGCGCGACATCATAGGCCCAGCCGGTGGCCCCCATCTTGGGGATCGACTTGCCGCCGGTGGCGATCACCAGGGCGTCGGCGGTCAGGGATGATCCATCCGACAGACGGGCGGCAAAACCGTCGCTGTGCGCCTCCACCATCTCGACCGCCGTGCCCAGTTTCAGGGTCACGCCCGCCGCCGCCATGGCGTCGGTCAGCATGCGGATGATCTGTTTGGCGCTGCCGTCGCAGAACAGTTGGCCCAGCGTCTTTTCGTGCCAGGCGATGCCGGCGGCGTCGATGCGCTTGATGAAGTCCTGCTGGGTGAACCGCTTCAGGGCCGAGGTGGCGAACCGCGGATTGCCGCCCAGAAAGGCGTGCAGCCCCACGCCCAGATTGGTGAAATTGCAGCGCCCGCCGCCCGAGATGCGGATCTTCTCGCCCGGCGCCGAGGCGTGATCGACGACCACGACACGGCGGCCGCGACGGCCCGCCTCGATGGCGCACATCATCCCTGCGGCGCCGGCGCCGACGATCAGCACATCGGTGGCGCGCGTGGTCATGCCGCCTGAGTATCAGCCCCCGCGGGTTCCGTCATGGGCGACTGCGTCATGGCCCGCTCCAGCGCTTCGTACAGGCGCGCCGGCTCCAGCGGCTTGGGGAGCCAGTCGGTCATGCCGGCCTCGCGGCAGGCGGCGACCTGGGCCGGCTCGACCCCGGCCGAGAAGCCGATCACCGGCACCTGACGGTTCGGCCCGGCGGCGGCGCGCAGGCGGCGGGTGGCCTGATTGCCGTCCATGCCAGGCATGTTGACGTCCATCAGCACCACGTCGAACGGCTCGGTCGCCAGAAGGTCCAGGGCCTCGGCGCCGCTGGCGACGGCGCTCAGCGTGACGTCTAGCGGCTGCAACACCAGGGCCAGGGTGCGGCGGTTCACCTCGTGATCATCGACGGCCAGCACGCGCAGGCGGCGCGTCAGAACCTGTGGCGCGGCGGCGGCGGCTTCGGCGCGATCCACCGGCTGACCCTCGGCCAGAAGCACCTCCAGCGTGAAGACGGCCCCGCCGCCTTCAGCCCCGTCGGCGGTCAGATCGCCGCCCATCAGCCGGGCCAGATCGCGACTGACCGTCAGGCCCAGCCCCGTGCCGCCATATGTGCGGGCCACCTCGGCCGACCCCTGGGCGAAGGGCGAAAACAGCCGCGCCATGGCGTCCGGGGCGATGCCCGCCCCCTGGTCGCGCACGCTCAGCACCAGGCGGCGCCCGCCGTCGGTGGCCGGATCGGCGCGGACATCCAGCACCACCTCGCCGCGCGGCGTGAATTTCAGGGCGTTGGAAACCAGATTGTTGACGATCTGGCGCAATCGGTGCGGATCGCCCTTGAGCCAGATCGGGTCCGCCGGCGCGCGCGCGATCAGGTTCAGCCCCTTCTCGGCCGCCGGCGCGGCCCAGAAGCGGGCGGCTTCGGCGGTGAATTCGGCCAGGTCGAAATCGCGCGCCTCCAGCGTCATGCCGCGCGCCTCGATCTTGGAGTGATCCAACAGGTCGTTCAGCATGCCGGTCATCAGGCGGCCGGCGTCGATGATCAGATCGGCCGCTTCGGGCGTGCGTTCGGACGCTCCACGGTCACGGATCACCTGGGCGCTGGCCAGGATGGCGCTGACGGGGGTGCGCAGTTCATGGCTGACGATGGCGGCCATGGCGGCGCGGTCGGCCATGGCGGTCTCGGCCTGTTCCAGCCGCGTCTCGGCGTCGGCCAGGGCGCGGCCTTCGGACCGGCGCGCCGCATGGGTGCGCGACCAGACGCCCAGCACCGCTCCGAAGAACAGGGTGACGCAGGTGGCCAGCAGCGGCAGATGCGTCCAGCGCCAGTCGGCCATCTGGGTCAGGGGCATGGCCGCCAGCGCGACCAGATAGGGCGTGGCCCCCAGGAAGAAGAGGGTGCGGGATTCGATGCCCGAGGCGATGTTGTTCAACAGGCCGCCGGCCAGGATCAGCACCGCGACGGTGGCCAGGGTCTTGTCGCCCGCCAGCCAGACCAGCATGGCCGCCGCCGCATGCACCACCGCCATGACGACGGTGGACGCCAGGGCCGTCAGGACGATCCGGCCCTGGTCGGGGCCGGTCAGGTCGCCGCGTCGGAAGGGGGCCATGGCCCAGGCCTCGAACAGCTGGACCACGGCGCTGACGCCCAGCCACGGCAGGATCAGATCGTCGCGCCCGACCGCATGCAGAGACCAGGCCAGCAACAGGCCCAGGAGGATACGCACCGGAACCTGGCCGCGCCGTTCACGCGCGCTGGTCGCCAGATGGGGCGAAACCGAATCGTACAGACGCTGCAACCACTGATCTCCCGCTCGAAGCGACCAGCCTTAGGCGTCAGGGGCGAAAAAGTGGTGAACGCAGCCCGAGGTGAAATCTAAAAGCCGCGTTGCAGGATCACGGGCGCGCCGGACCAGACGCCGCGCCAGCCGTCGCCCGCGCGGTCCAGCCGCACCGGCCGCCCGCCGACCGACAGTTCGGCATGATCCCCGTCGCGTCGGCCGGTGACCGCCACGGCCCGACCGGTTCCCTCGGTCGCGCTGAAGGCGCCCTCGACCGGGCGATCGCCGCCAGGGTCCGACAGCACCAGCCTGCCGCGCGCCCGCGCCCCCTCCATCACCAGCCAGCCGCCGTCCAGCGGCCCGGCCATGGCGTCGGCCCGCGCCTCGGCCGCCGCCACCGCCTGCTGATAGGCGCTGTCGACCGGCTGGGGGCCGGGACTGTAGCCGTTGCCGAAGCGATCCAGGGTTTCCGGCTGGGTCAGGGGCTGGACCCGCACCGGCGCAGGCCCGGCCTGGGTCGCCGCCTCCTGGCCGAAACTCTCGCCCGGCTCGAACGGCCGGACCGGCGGCGGGGCATAGGGTTCGGCGCCGCCCGCCCGCACATAGGGCGTCTGGGCGAGCAGCCCCATCATCATCAGCACCGCGATCATCGCGGCGGACCCTGCCTTTGTCACAAGTTCGGGGCAAGGCCCTCTGCCGGGAACCTGTGCGTTGACATGCCGCATGCCCGGTCACTAAAGCCTGTTCACTCGCCCCCGGCCCTTGAATTCACGCGGTTTTGAGAACGATTCGCATGTCAGCGCCTCCCCCCGCCGCCGATCCGACGAACGAAGCCGATCTGGACCAGACCGGCCGTTTTGTGCGCCAGCCCAACGGCCATGTCCGCCCCCTGTCGCCGCACCTGCAGATCTGGCGCTGGCACATCACCATGACCGCCTCGATCCTGTTCCGCGTCACCATCGGCGCGATCAGCTTCGGCGCCCTGATCGTTCTGGGCTGGCTGGCGGTTCTGGCCTGTGGACCGGACGTGGCGGCGCGGTTCGACGCCCTGGCGGGATCGCCGCTGGGCCTGTTCATCGGCTTCGGCCTGACGCTAGTGCTGTTCTCCTTCATCCTGAACGGGACGCGGCACCTGATCCAGGACACGGGCGCGGCGCTGCAGCTGAAGCCCGCCAATCTGCTGTCGCACATCGCCGTCTGGGGGCCGATCGTGCTGGCGGTCCTGTTCTGGGCCGGTCTGTTCGCCTCGGGGAGGGTGTCGCTGTGAGCGGTCGCGTCCAATACAAGCGCGGCGTGCGCGTGTCCCAGCGTCACGGCGCGGGCGAATGGGCCATCGAGCGGGTCGCCCTGCTGATCCTGATGCCGCTGGGCCTGTGGGTGGCCTTCAGCGCCTATGGCCTGGCCGGCGCCGGCTATGAGGCGGTGCGCGCCTGGTTCGCCAATGGCGTCAACGCCACCTTGGCCTGCATCACCATGGTGGTCTTCTGCACCTTCGCCAGCCTGGCCTGGAAGGTGATCGTCGAGGATTACATCCACCAGCCGCGCAACAAGGCCCTGCTGCTGACGCTGGTGAATCTGGTCTTCCTTGCGCTGGCGGCCGCCAGCGTCTTCTTCATCGTGCGGCTGGCGCTGGGTTCGGCGCCGCTGCCCGCCGGCATCGGAGCCTGAGCGCGTCATGGCTGCTTATGAATTCGTCGATCACGCCTATGACGTGGTGGTGGTGGGCGCCGGCGGCTCGGGCCTGCGCGCGGCACTGGGCGCGGCCCAGGCCGGGCTGAAGGTCGCCTGCGTCACCAAGGTCTTCCCGACCCGGTCCCACACCGTGGCGGCGCAAGGCGGCATTTCCGCCAGCCTGGGCAATATGGGCGAGGACGACTGGCGCTGGCACATGTTCGACACCGTCAAGGGGTCCGACTGGCTGGGCGACCAGGACGCCATCGAATATCTGTGCCGGAACGCGCCCCAGGCCGTGTACGAGCTGGAGCACTGGGGCGTGCCCTTCTCGCGCACCGAGGAAGGCAAGATCTATCAGCGCGCCTTCGGCGGCATGACCCGCAACTATGGCGAGGCGCCGGTCCAGCGCACCTGCGCCGCCGCCGACCGCACCGGCCACGCCATCCTGCACACCCTGTACGGCCAGTCGGTGCGCCGCGAGGTCGAGTTCTTCATCGAGTATTTCGCGCTGGACCTGATCATGCAGGACGGCGCGTGTACGGGCGTGACCGCCTGGAAGCTGGACGACGGCACCCTGCACCGCTTCCGCGCCAAGACCACCATCCTGGCCACCGGCGGATACGGCCGCGCCTATTTCAGCGCCACCAGCGCCCACACCTGCACCGGCGACGGCAACGCCATGGTGCTGCGCGCCGGCCTGCCGCTGCAGGACATGGAGTTCGTCCAGTTCCACCCCACCGGCATCTATGGCGCCGGCTGCCTGATCACCGAGGGGGTGCGCGGCGAGGGCGGATACCTGACCAATTCCGAGGGCGAGCGGTTCATGGAGCGCTATGCGCCGACCGTGAAGGACCTGGCCCCGCGCGACATGGTTTCGCGCTCCATGACCATCGAGATCCGCGAGGGCCGCGGCGTCGGTCCGAACAAGGACCACATCTACCTGCACCTGGATCACCTGGATCCGGCGATCATCCACCAGCGCCTGCCCGGCATTTCCGAAAGCGCCAAGATCTTCGCCGGCGTGGACGTGACGCACCAGCCGATCCCCGTCCTGCCGACCGTCCACTACAATATGGGCGGCATCCCGACCAACTATCACGGCGAGGTGCTGACCAAGCGCGGCGACGATCCGGACGCCGTGGTGCCCGGCCTGATGGCGGTGGGCGAGGCGGCCTGCGTCTCGGTGCACGGCGCCAACCGCCTGGGCTCCAACAGCCTGATCGACCTGGTGGTGTTCGGCCGCGCGGCGGGCCTGCGCGCCGGCGAGACGGTCGACAAGGCCAGCGCCGTTCCCGACGCCCCCGCCTCGGCCACCGACGGCCACCTGGCGCGGCTGGACCGGTTCCGCAACGCCTCGGGCTCGACCCCGACCGCCCATCTGCGCCTGGCCATGCAGAAGGCCATGCAGGAAGACGCCGCCGTCTTCCGCACCGGCGAAACCCTGGAGCAGGGCGTCAAGCGCGTGCGCGAGGTGTTCAAGGCCTCGGACGACATCAAGACCACCGATCGCGGCATGATCTGGAACACCGATCTGGTCGAGACGCTGGAATACGACAATCTGATCGGCCAGGCGGTGGTGACCATCGAGGGCGCCCTGAACCGCACCGAAAGCCGCGGCGCCCACGCGCGCGAAGACTACCCGGATCGCGACGACGCCAACTGGATGAAACACACCCTGTCGTGGCTGGACGAGGCCAAGGGCCAGTCGAAGATCGATTACCGCCCGGTCCACAGCTACACCATGACCAAGGACGTGGACTACATCCCGCCCAAAGAGCGGAAGTACTGAGGCCCCGATGGTTCAGCTCACCCTCCCCAAGGGCTCGAAGCCCACGACCGGCAAGGTGCACAAGGCCCCGCCGGGCGCCCAGAACGTCAAGACCTACAAGGTCTATCGCTATGATCCCGAGGTGGACGCCGCCCCGCGCTGGGATGTCTATGAGGTGTCGGCCGACGACCACGGGCCTATGCTGCTGGACGCCCTGATCCACATCAAGAACGAGATCGACCCGACCCTGACCTTCCGGCGGTCGTGCCGCGAGGGCATCTGCGGTTCGTGCTCGATGAATATCGACGGGACCAACACCCTGGCCTGCACCAAGGGCTGGGACGAATGCCGGTCCTCGACCATCGCCATCGCCCCCCTGCCGCACCAGCCGGTGGTCAAGGATCTGGTGACGGACCTGAGCCTGTTCTACGCCCAGTACGATTCCATCCAGCCCTATCTGCAGTCCGACACGCCGGACCCGCAGAAGGAGCGGCTGCAAAGCCCGCAGGACCGCGAAAAGCTGGACGGCCTTTACGAATGCATCCTGTGCGCCTGCTGCTCGACGTCCTGCCCCAGCTATTGGTGGAACCAGACCGAATACCTGGGTCCGGCCGCCCTGCTCCAGGCCTATCGCTGGATCGCCGACAGCCGTGACGACGCCACCCAGGCGCGGCTGGACGATCTGGAGGATCCGTTCAAGCTGTACCGCTGCCACACCATCATGAACTGCGCCCAGGTGTGCCCCAAGGGACTGAACCCGGCCAAGGCCATCGCCGAGACCAAGGCGCTGATGGTGTCCCCGTCGCGGAACAAGGCCAAGACACCGGCCTGAGCTTTTGGGGCTAAGAAGCTATGAGTGACACGACTTCTCTTATTGGCATCGGTCGGTTGGAACGTGTGCCTCTTCGGGAGGTGTGGCGGCATGAAGCTTACGATTTCACCCGGTGGCTTGAAGACAATATCGACGTCCTAAATGAAGCCTTGGGTCTGTCCCTCATCAACGTTGAGCGCGAGCAGGCCGCGGGCAGTTTCAGCATTGATCTTGTGGCGGAACGGGATGGTGGCGGAAAAGTCATCATCGAGAACCAGCTGGAGAAGTCCAACCACGATCATCTGGGCAAGTTGCTGACCTATATGGTGGCGATGGAGGCTCAAACCGCCGTTTGGATCGTTTCCGAACCGCGGCCCGAACATGTGTCGGTTGTCGCCTGGCTGAATGAGTCGAGCAGCTCAGACTTCTATCTTTTGAAAGTCGAGGCAATACGCATCGGCGCTTCTCCGCCTGCGCCATTGTTGACACGGATCGTTGGTCCATCCGCTGAAACCGCCGCCGTGTCCCGAAGTAAGCGCGAGTACGCTGAGCGCCACGACGTGCGGCAAGGTTGGTGGACGCGATTGGTGTCCCGTCCTGAAGCGCGCCTGCACAGCCACATCACGCCTGGTCCGCACTCCTACATCGGGGTCAGTTCGGGAACGCGAGGTCTCGGGCTGAACTATGTTGTCACCCAGAACGACTGCAGCGCTGAACTCTACATCGACCGTGGCAAGGGATCGGAAGCGGAGAATAAATCCATATTCGATCAACTGTTCGCCAAACGCGATCAAATAGAAACCGACTTCGGCCAAGCTTTAAGTTGGGAGAGGCTGGACGAAGGGCGCGCCAGTCGCGTTCGCGCACGGCTGACGATTGGTGGATATCGTGCGCCGGAGGATACGTGGGATGATATCCAAACTCAGCAGATTGAGGCGATGAACCGCTTGAGTCAGGTTCTAAAACCGCACATCAAGACCTTGGTTCTCGGCTACGAGCCGGACTGACGGCTAGATGCCGCCACCGAGGTTCGCCTCGATCGACCTTTGGCTCAGACCACCGCCTGAAAGTTCATGACCAAGATCACCTATATCGAGAACGACGGGACCGAGCATCAGGTCGAGGTGCGCAACGGCCTGTCGGTGATGGAAGGCGCCATCCGCAACAATGTGCCGGGCATCGACGCCGACTGCGGCGGCGCCTGCGCCTGCGCCACCTGCCACGTCTATGTGGACGAAGCCTTCCACGACGTGACCGGCCGCCCTTCGGCCATGGAGGAATCGATGCTGGACTTCGCCGATGGGGTCCAGCCCAACAGCCGCCTGTCGTGCCAGATCCGCGTCAACGACGATCTGGACGGCCTGGTCGTGCGCCTGCCCGAAAGCCAGCACTGACCTCGATCTCGGACCGGCGTCAGTCCAGCGTCAGGGCCTCGGCCAGCAGCCTGGCCTCGGCCGCGCGGCTTGAGCCGGAGCGCCAGGCCACGACGATCTCGCGGCTGGGCGGACCATCCTTGCGGCCCTGAATGCGGCGCACGGCGATGCCGGGACTGTCGGCCAGGCCCGCCCGCACCGCCATCTGGGGCAGGAAGCTGACCCCCAGGCCCGAGCCGACCATCTGAACCAGGGTATGCAGGCTGGTGGCGGCGAAGACGTCGTCACCGCGCGGCGCCTCCAGGTCGAAGGCCGCCAGGGCCTGGTCGCGCAGGCAATGGCCGTCCTCCAGCAGGATCAGATCCTGGGCGTCCAGGGCGCCCGGCCGCAGGGTTTCGGCCTGGGCCAGGGGGTGACCGGCCGGGGCGGCGGCCACGATCTCGTCGAAGCCGATGCGCGCATGGCGCAGCCCGGCGGTGTCGTAAGGTAGGGCGATGACCGCCGCATCCAGCCGCCCGGCCTTCAGTTCCGTCACCAGGCGCGGGGTCAGATCCTCGCGGATGAACAGCCGCAGATCGGGATAGGCCGCCTTCAGCCCCGGCAGGGTGGCGGGCAGCAGAAAGGGCGCGATGGTCGGGATGACGCCCAGGCGGAACCGGCCCGTCAGCGGCCGCCCGGCGTTGCGCGCCGCCTCGACCATGTCTTCGGTGCGGGCCAGCACGTCCTCGGCCCGGACCACCGCCTCTTCGCCCACGGCGGTCAGGATGACGGCGCCGCGCGTGCGCTCGACCACCGGCGCGCCCAGGATGCGTTCCAGCTCCTGGATGCCCGCCGACAGGGCCGGCTGGCTGACATGCGCCGCTTCGGCCGCGCGGCTGAACGAGGCGTGCTCGGCGAGCAGTTTCAGATACTGGAGCTGGCGCAGGCTGGGCAACATGGCCGCCATGATGGCGCGGCGGTTTTCATAAGTCCATCTTATGCTGATGGACAAAATGATCGATTTGACTTTGATGCCGTCGCGGCCCATTTCCCCTTTCGACGGCGCGGGGAACAGCTCTTCGCCGCAGCGACACACCCTTTTATGCGACGGAGACCGCAATGCTCGGCGTTGGTGAAAAACTTCCCGAATTCAAGATCATCGGCGTCAAGCCGGGCTTCAACAGCCACGAAGAGAACGGCCAGTCGGCGTTCGAGGCCGTGACCAACGACAGCTTCCCCGGCAAGTGGAAGGTCATCTTCTTCTATCCGAAGGACTTCACCTTCGTCTGCCCGACCGAGATCGCCGAGTTCGCCCGTCTGGGCAAGGATTTCGAGGACCGCGACACCGTCGTCCTGGGCGGCTCGACCGACAATGAGTTCACCAAGCTGGCCTGGCGCCGCGACCACGCCGACCTGAACAAGCTGCCGATCTGGCAGTTCGCCGACAACGGCGGCAAGCTGGCCCGCGCCTTGGGCATTCTGGACGAGGCCGAAGGCGTCGCCCTGCGCGCCACCTTCGTGGTCGATCCGCACAATGTGGTCCAGCACGTCTATGTCACCAACCTGAACGTGGGTCGCGCCCCGGCCGACACCCTGCGGGTGGTCGACGCCCTGCAGACCGACGAACTGTGCCCCTGCAACCGCCCGGTCGGCGGCGACACGCTGGCGGCCTAAGCGTGGTCAGTGGCGAGCGGCCGGTGGCGAGAGATCGCGCCCGTCGCTCGCCCCCATCCTATCCTCGCGGCTCAAGCAGCGAGCGCCCGCGGCGTGAGCGTTAGCCGCTTCCCGAAGGGAACTAGAACAATGTCCATCGACGCCCTGCGCGACCTGATCCCGTCCTACGCCAAGGACATTTCGCTGAACCTGTCGTCCCTGGCGGGCGAGACGGTTTTGAACGAACAGCAGAAGTGGGGCGCCTTCCTGGCCTCGGCCCACGCCATCGGCACGCCTGCCGTGGTGCGCCAGATCGAGGCCGCCGCCAGCGCCGCCGGCCTGTCGACCGAAGCCGCCGACGCCGCCCGCGCGGCCGCGGCCATCATGGGCATGAACAACATCTACTACCGCTCGCTGCACCTGATGAAGAACCAGGAGTACACGACGCTGCCGGCCAATCTGCGGATGAACGTCATCGCCAATCCGGGCGTAGACAAGCTGGACTTCGAGCTATGGTCCACCGCCGTCTCGGCCATCAACGGCTGCGGCGCCTGCCTGGACGCCCACGAGGGCGAACTGCGCAAGCACGGCATGGCCAACACCCAGATCCAGGCCGCCCTGCGCATCGGCGCCGTGGTCCATGCCGCGTCGCGCGTGGTCGCCGCCGCCGAGGCCGCCCAGGGCTGATCCCGACCGCTCCGTCCCGGCCGGACGGCTGACACAACCGTTACCCGAATTGAGTCGGGCTTGTTCACGGTTTGCCGCTATAGCCTGCCTGCCCCGACCGGGACCGGAGCCCTTTGTCCATGCGTTATCTGCACACCATGGTCCGCGTATCGGACCTCGATGTTTCGCTGCGGTTCTGGCGCGATCTGCTGGGCCTGATCGAGACCCGCCGCACCGAAAGCGAGGCGGGGCGGTTCACCCTGGTCTATCTGGCCGCGCCGGTCGATCAGGACCGCGCCCGGGCCGAGAAGTCGCCCGAACTGGAGCTGACCTGGAACTGGGACGGTGAAGTCTATTCCGGCGGCCGGAACTTCGGACACCTGGCCTATGAGGTCGACGACATCTATGCCGCCTGCCAGCGGCTGATGGACGGGGGCGTGCTGATCAACCGGCCGCCGCGCGATGGCTATATGGCCTTCGTCCGCTCGCCCGACGGCATTTCGGTCGAACTGCTGCAGGCGGGCGAGCGCCTGGCCCCGGCCGAGCCCTGGGCCTCCATGCCGAACACGGGAAGCTGGTGATGCGCGGCCTCTGCCTGCTGGTCGCCGCCCTGATCGTTTCCGGCTGCGCCTCGACCACCGAATCCAACACCGGCCGCACCGCGACCGAACAGCTGCTGCTGGCGCGCGCCGCCGACCGCGCGGCCGAGGGGCTGATCCTGCCCATTCCGCAGGGCGCGCGCATCTTCGTCGATGACGTCTATTTCCGCGTCGACAACGGCGCCTATGCCGTCAGCGCCATTCGCGCCTCACTGTCGGACGCCGGCTATCGCCTGGCCACCGACCGCAACCAGTCCGACGCCATCTTCGAGATCCGCGCCGGCGCCCTGTCGCTGGAGCAGATGCGGCGTGTCGTCGGCCTGCCCGAGATGCGGATCCCGATCAACGAGAACCTGAACGTCGTCTCCCTGCCGGAACTGTCGGTCTATTCCCGGCGCGATCGCATGGGCGTGGCCGAGTTTTCGGGCTTCCTCTATGACGCCCGCACGGGCGCGCCCCTGGGCGCCGTCAGCCCAATGATCGGCCGCTATCGCATCCGCAGCCACAAGGCGCTGATGGTGGTCAGTTGGGGCCAGACCTCGGCCAATCCGGGCGAGCGCGATCCGGGATCGTCCTGGAAGGAATTCTAGACGGCGGCGATCCGTGCGGCCTTAATGGCGGCATGCTGATCCTTTCCATCGACCAGGGCACCACCTCGACCCGCGCCATCGCCTTCGAGCTGGGCCCGGACGGCGACCTGTCGCCCGTCGCCGTCAGCCAGATCGAGCTGGCCCAGCATTTTCCCGCCTCGGGCTGGGTCGAGCATGACGCCGCCGAGATATGGGCCGCCACGCTTCAGACCTGCCGCGAGGTGATCAAGAAGGCGGGCGGCGTGGGCCGTTTCGCCGTCATCGGCATCACCAACCAGCGCGAGACCTCGGTGATCTGGGACGCCGCGACGGGCGAACCCCTGCATCGGGCCATCGTCTGGCAGGACCGGCGCACGGCGGGGGTCACCGCCGCCCTGACCGAGGCGGGGCATGAGGCGGCGGTCCAGGCCGCGACCGGCCTGATCCTGGACCCCTATTTCTCGGCGACCAAATACGCCTGGCTTCTGGACGCCGTGCCGGGCGCGCGTGACCGGGCCGAGCGCGGCGAGGTGAAGCTGGGCACCATCGAAAGCTGGCTGATCTGGAAGCTGACGGGCGGGGTGGCCCATGTCACCGACGCCACCAACGCCAGCCGCACCTCGCTGATGGACCTTAAGACCCTGCAATGGCGCGACGATCTGTGCGCCCTGTTCAAGGTTCCCCGCCAGGCCCTGCCCGCCATCATGGGCTGCGCCGAGCCCCTGGGCGTGTGCGATCCCAGCCTGTTCGGCGAGGCCCTGGCCATCACCGGGGCGGCGGGGGACCAGCAGGCGGCCCTGGTCGGCCACGGCGCCCTGAACCCCGGCGACGCCAAGATCACCTATGGCACCGGCGCCTTCCTGGTCGCCAATGTCGGGGCCGAGCCGGTGGCCTCGACCCGGCGGCTGCTGGGCACCCTGGCCTATCGGGCGGGCGGGGCCACGGCCTATGCGCTGGAAGGCTCGATCTTCTCGGCCGGATCGGCGATCCAGTGGCTGCGCGACGGCGCCCGGATGATCTCCGAAAGCCGCCAGTCCGAGGCGATGGCGCAGAGCCTGCCCGACAACGGCGGGGTCTATCTGGTGCCGGGCTTCACCGGCCTGGGCGCGCCCTGGTGGAAGGCCGAAGCAAGGGGGGCGGTCGTGGGCCTGACCCGTGACGCCGGCCCGGCCCATTTCGTGCGCGCGGCGCTGGAGGCCCTGGCCTATCAGACGCGCGACCTGTTGGACGCCTTGGCCGACGACGGGGCGCCGCCGTTGAAGACGCTGAAGGTGGACGGCGGGGTCACCGCCAACGCCTTCGCCATGCAGTTCGTGGCCGACATCTGTCAGGTCGAGGTCGAACGGCCCGCCTTTCAGGAGATGACGGCCCTGGGCGCGGCGCGTCTGGCGGCCCTGGGCGCGGGGCTTGTTCCCGACCTGTCGCCCGGCGTGGCCCAGGCCCCGGCCCGGTGGGCCCCGCGCATGGGCGACGATGAGCGCGAACGGCTGCTGAAGGGCTGGCGCGCGGCGGTGCAGGCGGCCATCATCGCGGCGCAATGACCGACGCTGTTCAAGATCCCCAGTCTGACCCTCAGGCCGCCTTCTCCGGCACGCGCGAGGTCGATCCCCGCTATGTGCTGGACGCCGAGCGGCTGGACGCCTGGATGGCCGACCATGTCGCCGGCTATCGCGGGCCGCTGACCGTCCGCCAGTTCAAGGGCGGGCAGTCGAACCCGACCTATGAGCTGACCACGCCCTCGGGCGCCTATGTGCTGCGCCGCAAGCCGCCGGGGACACTGCTGGCCAGCGCCCACGCCGTGGACCGCGAGTTCCGCGTCATCTCGGCCCTGCACGGGCGCGGCTATCCGGTGGCCCGGCCCCATGGGCTGTGCCTGGACGAAGCGGTCATCGGCTCGATCTTCTATGTGATGGACCGGGTCGACGGCCGGGTGTTCTGGGATCTGAAACTGCCGGGTCTGACGCCGGGCGAACGCCGCGCCATCTATGAGGCCCAGACGGATGCTTTGGCCGATCTGCACGGCTTCGATCCGGTCGAGCTGGGCCTGGGCGACTATGGCCCGCCGGGCAACTATTTCGCGCGCCAGGTCGGGCGCTGGACCAAACAGTATCGGGCCTCCGAAACCGGACCGATCCCCGAGATGGACCGGCTGATCGTCTTCCTACCCGACAGCCTGCCGCCCGAGGCGCCGGCGCGCATCGTCCATGGCGATTTCCGCCTGGACAATATGATCCTGGCGCCCGACCGGCCGCGCGTCCTGGCGGTGCTGGACTGGGAGTTGTCGACCCTGGGCGATCCGATGGCGGACCTGTCCTATCTGTTGATCGCCTGGGCCATTCCCGCGTCGATGCGCAACGGACTGGCGGGTGCGGACCTGAAGGCGCTGGGGATTCCGTCGGTCGAAGAGACGGTCGATCGCTATGTCGCCCGGCGCGGCGGGGATCGGCCGCAAAACCTGGACTGGCTGACGGCCTACAACCTGTTCCGCCTGGCGGCCATCTGCCAGGGCATCGCCGGCCGGGTGCGCGACGGCACCGCCGCCAGCGCCCATGCGAAGACCATGGCCGCCCAGGTCCAGCCGTTGTCAGCCGCCGCTTGGTCCTTCGCGAAGAAGGCCGGGGCCTGAAGCGGCAAATCTAGTCGTCCCGACGTGCCACGTCTCGATGACGTAGTTCGGCCACGGACCTGGCCACGACGCGGAGGCCCCACCGCACAGCCATCAGGCTGGCGCCGATCAGGAACACAGCCTGCACGCCCTGGAGAAACTGGCGCTCCGTCATCAGCCAGGGTTCGAATGGCTCGCCGCTCACGCGAACGATGGCCCACACGCAGAGCGTGGGAAAGATCAGGCCGAGAACGGTCACGACCGCCCCATTGAGGATGTCGGCCCAGACCACATCAAGCGGGCGGTGCTGGCTCATATTCTCATCCTAGACGGATGATCCTGACGGCCTCAAGCCGAGGGCTTCAACCCGGCTCCCCAACCAAGGTAAACGGCGCCCAGAAGGCGGGGTGGGTCCAGGCGCGGTTGGCGCGCACCGCCCGCATGCCCGACTGCAGGGCGCGGGCGCGGTCGCCGATGTCGGCGCCGGGTGTATCCAGGGCGGCGAAGCTGGCGGTGATCAGTTCGGTGGTGGCGGCGTCCGACACCTCCCAGTGCGACACCAGAACCGAGCGCGCCCCCGCATAGAAGAAGGCCCGCGCCAGGCCCGACAGGCCCTCGCCCCCCGGCCGCCCGTCCGAGGCGGCGGTGTTGCAGGCCGACAGGACCACGAACTCGGCGTTCAGGCGCAACTGGGCCGCCTCGGACGCGCTCAGATAGCCGTCGTCGGCCTCGGTCGCCTGATCCGGCGGCGTCAGCACCAGCCCCGGCTCGGCCGCCGTCGATCCGGCCATCAGGCCGTGGGTCGAAAACACCACGAAACGCGCGGCCGACAGGGCGGCGGCGTCGGCCTGGCGCACCGCCGTCTCGGTCGCCTCGGGCCCGATGCGCACCAGGGCGCGGGGATAGCGGGTCTTCAGCGTCTCCAGCTCGGTCTTGGACCCCGGAAGATAGGGCAGGGCCTTCAGCCGCGACACATCCGCCAGCCGCCCCTCGCCCAGCACGCTGTCGGCCGCCGGCGCCCCGCGCGAGGCGTAGTCGGGCGCCCCCGCCAGGATCGGCGCCCCGAAGGCGGCCAGGGTGAAGGGCCGCGCGGCCGGGGTGGCAGGGACGGCGGGCCTTGCCTCGGCGCCCGCCGAGGCGGGGCAGCCGGGGCTGCGCAGGGCCGGGTCCGACACCAGATGACAGCGCAGGGCCTTCAGGCTGGACACCGAAGGCAGGGTGGCCAGGGCGTAGCGTTCGATCAGCCAGGGCGTCGCGGCCAGGGCGTCCGGCCCGTCCGGCCCCTGGGGCGCCTGGGTCGACAGCACCGCCAGCGGCAGGGTGGTCAGGGCGCCGGTGACCACGGTGATCAGGGTCTTCTTGCCCTCGAACACGCTTTCGACCGGCTGGACCAGTTCGGCGTACAGCCGGTGCGCCTCGGCCCGGTCGAAGGCCGCGACGGGCCGTCCGGCGAAGATGGCGGGGTCCAGGTCGCTGCGGTTCTGGGCCGCCGTGGTCAGGGATTCGCGCAGTTTCGTCACCGCCGCCGTCATGGCCGCATCGCCCAGCTCTTCGGCCCGCGCCCATTCGACCCGGTCGCGCGACAGGCCCCAGACATAGGTCGCCTCGGGGTTCACCAGCACCAGCAGCAGCCCCTCGTCCGGCTTCAGCAGGGCTTGCGTCTCGGCCACCGTCAGGGCGCGCGGGCTGGTCAGTTCGGCATAGGCGGGAAAGCGCGCCTCGATGTCGGCGTCCACGGCGGTCAGACGGGCGCGCACGGCGTCATAGTCGGCGCGGGCGGCGGCGCGGCGGTCGCGCCCCTCGTCGCCCTGGACGGCGTACAGACGCTCCAATTCCAGCTCCAGCGCATCGCGGCGCGCCAGCAGGGTCTCGCGTTCCTCCGCCAGACGGCCCAGGGCGTCGTTCCCCTCGGCGAAGCGGGCCGACACCTTGGCCAGGGCGTCGGCGGCGTCAGAAGCGATGGCCCATTGCGCCGCCTCGAAGGCTTCGGCGCGCAGGGATTCGGGCGTGTCGTCCACGCGCGCGGCGCCCGAGCCGGCCACGGTCATGACGGCGGCCAGCGCCGCCAGCCCGGCGATCAGACGTCCCTTGCCCCACATGCCCCCAGCCCCTTCAGTTGCTCAGGATCTGGACCCGCGTCCAGACGTCGCCCCGGTTGACGATATCCACCCGCATCCGTCCATCGGCGCGCGGATGGGTGGTGCAGACCGGGTAATGATCGCCGAAACCGTCGCGGCAGACCAGTGTTCCGGCGGCGTCGCGCACCGTCAGGTCGATATTGGTGTCGCCGTCGCCGATGGCGGCGATGCGCAGAACCTCGCCGCCCCTGGCCTCGACCTCGAACCAGTAGGTCTCGCGCGGCTCGATCTGTTTGACGGTGAACACCGGGCCGCGGCCGAAGGGCGAGTTGATCACCCCGCGCGTGCCCGACCGAAGCCGGGCGATGGCGTCCAGAACCCCCTGGCTGCCGGCGGCGAAGGTCTCGGCCTGGTCCAGCAGGGCGTCGGGGCTGAGCATGGGCGCGTCGCCGCCGGGCCGCACCGGCACCTCGGCCAGAACGCGCGAGGCCATGATCAGGGCGCCCGGATCGCGCCGTTCGCGGCCCCAGCGGGCCAGTTCGGCGGCCATGACCGCCTGGGCCACGCCGCGCGCCTCGCCGTCGCGGTCGATGACGGGCGCCTCCTGGGCGCCAGTCGATGCGCCCAGCATCAGGGCCGCAGCCCCCGCCACGCCGGCGATCATGTGCGTGAAGATCATGACTGTCCCCGTCCGTCCGACCGCGAACGGCGGTCCGTCACGACCATGCCTCGGATCGGCGACGGCGCAAACTGATCGAAGATGACCGCGTCGGGTCTGGGGTCGGTCACGGGGCCTGGCGCGACATCCCTGCGCTCAAGCAGCGAGCGACCGGGTCGCGAGCGTTAGCGCGTAATCCTTGCTGCACGCCCTATTCGACGGCGGCGGTCAGGATGCGCCGGTCGGCCTTGGCCTGGACCAGAACGGCCACGGCCTCGCCCTCGGCGCGTTCGCCGGGCAGGCGGAACAGGGCGGGGCGGCCGGTCCAGTCGCCCAGCCGCGTCAGGCGTCGCACGACATTGACGTGGCGCACCGTCTGGCCGCGATTGTCGCCGCGCGCCACCTCGACCTCCTGCGGGCCGGGAGTGAAGACCACAGCCCAGACCTCGGCGCCCCCGGCCGGCGGGCGGCCCGAGCCGACGCCGACGGCGTCTCCGGTCTCGCGGAACTCGATCTGGGGCGGCGGGGCGCGGCGTGCGCCCTCGGCGGTGATGGCGGCCTGAAGCGGTTCGGGCCGGGCCTGGGCCTGGCGGGCGCCGTCCAGAATGACCTGGGGCGTCGGCAGGGCGCGCAGTTTCAGCGCCGCGCGATAATCCCTCTGACGCGCCGCGAACTCGGGCCGGGCGAAGGTGTCGGTCCAGCCCAGATAGTCCCAGTAATCGACCGCATAGGTCAGGGCGATGACCCCCGGCGCATCGGCCACGGCCTCTATGGCGCGATTGGCCTCGGGGCATCCGGCGCAGCCCTGGGCGGTGAACAGTTCGACCACCACCGGTTCGGCCGGCGCGGGCGAGACGACGACGCGGGCGCGGCTGGGCTGGGCCGCACCGCCCGCCGCCAGGGCGCCGATCGCCACCGCGACCCCGCCCGCTATCCAGCCCCGCATCCTCATGGGCGGGGATTAATCACCGGATGGGCGATCCCGCCCACTCATTTTCGCGTGAGGGGGCCGTATTGCCGGGCCGCGATCAGAACGACCCCACGCGGCCTTAGTCCATCAACTGCTGCGCCAGATAGACATAATGCCGGGCCCAGCGCCGCGCGTTGGCCACCGGGTCGGCGTCGTTGGAGTGACCGCCGGCGGTCTCCTCGTAATAGATCGGGTTCTGGCCCAGCCCCTCCAGCCGCGCGGCGAATTTGCGCGCATGGCCGGGGTGCACCCGGTCGTCGCGGGTATTGGTGGTGATGTACAGGCGCGGATAGTCCACCCCCGGCCGCAGGTTCTGATAGCCGGAATAGCGGGCGATATAGGCGGCCTGTTCTGGGACGCGCGGGTCGCCGTATTCACCGATCCACGACGCCCCGGCGGGCAGTTCGTGATAGCGCAGCATGTCGATCAGCGGGCTTTCGATCACCGCTGCATTGAACAGGTCCGGGTTCTGGGTGATCGAAACGCTGGTCAGCACCCCGCCGTTGGACCGGCCATAGATGCCCAGGTGTTCGGGGCTGGTGATCCCGCGCGCGATCAGGTCGCGGCCGATGGCGGCGAAGTCGTCGAACGCCAGCTGGCGGTTTTCCTTCAGCACCGCCTGGTGCCAGGCGGGTCCGAACTCGCCGCCGCCGCGCATATTGGCCTGGACGAAGACGCCGCCCCGCTCCAGCCACAGCTTGCCCATCTCGGGCTTGTAGGCGGGCGGGAAGCTGACCTGGAAGCCGCCATAGCCGAACAGGATGGTCGGCGCCTGGCCGTCCATGGCCAGGTCGCGCGGCCGCACCACGAAATAGGGAATGCGCTCTCCATCCGAAGACACGGCCTCGAACTGTTCGGTCATGTGCGTCGAAGCGTCGAACAGGGCCGGGGCCGACCGCAGCCGCTGAATGGCGTTGGGCGACGCGCGCGCGGCGTCCATCCGCGTCACCGGGAAATCGACGTCCAGCCGTCCCAGGGCCGTCGGCGTCAGGAAGCCCTGGCTGGTGACGAACAGCTGGCCACGGGCCATGGACCGGTCACCCAGGGAGACGGCGCTGTTGTCGGGCACGGCCACGTCGCGGACCTGCCAGCCCCATTCGCCCTGGTTGATGAAGATCGACAGCTGGCCTCGGACATTGTCGTTGTAGGCGACGGCGACCCGGTCGGTGAAGACGGCGACATCGCTGATCGACTGGCGCGGCGACGGCGTGAAGATGACGGCGTCCTGGTTGGTCACGATCACCTGGCCGTCCGGCAATGTCTGCAGACAGTCCAGACAGACCGCCAGCAGCGTTCCGGCGGCGTGCGTCTGACTGTAATGGGTCCAGGCTTCGCCGTTCGAGAAGATCAGAAGGTCGCCCATCACGCCATGGATGGCCGCCCGTTCGGGCAGGTTCAGCTTGACCGGCCGGCCGTCGACGATGCGCCATGTCTCGGCGCGGAAGGTGTCCAGCGGGCGGCGCACGATGACCGCCGACACCTGTCCCTCGGCGTCGCGATAGACCGCCGGACTGACGCCATAGCCGCCGTCGGCCGCATCGCCGCGATAGATCTCGGTCGCCTGGGCCAGGGTCTGGCCGCGCTTCAGCGCCTTGACGATATAGGGATAGCCGCTTTCCGTCAGAGACCCGGCGCCGAAGTCGGTCGCCACCAGAAGCGTGTCGATGTCCAGCCATTCCAGCCGGTGCTTGCCTTCCGGCAGGGTGAAGCCGCCGTCGACGAACTGTTTCGTCGTGGTGTCGAACTCGCGCACGGAAAGGGCGTCCTTGCCCCCGTCGGACAGCATGATCAGGCAACGGGTCTCGTCCGGCGCCAGGCAGTCGGCGCCCTTGAACACCCAGTCGCGGCCCTCGGCGCGGGCCAGGGCGTCGATGTCCAGCAGGGTCTCCCACTGCGGCGCGGCGGTGGCGTAGCTTTCCAGTGTCGTGCGGCGCCAGACGCCCTTGGGATTGGCCGCATCCTGCCAGAAATTGCCGACCCCCTCGCCCAGGAAGCTGGGCATGGGGATGCGGTCGGTGGCCGTCAGGATCGCCTCGGCCTCCTGGCGATAGGTTTCATAGCGCGGATCACCCGTCAGGGCCGCCAGGGCCCGCTCGTTCGAGGCGCGGACGAAGGCCATGGCCTCTTCGCCGTCCACCGCCTCCAGCGCCAGATGGTCGTCGGCGGCCCGCACCCCCGCCGGCGACAGGTCGGCGGGCATGAAGGGGCTGGCCTGCTGAGCCATGGCGGGCAAGGCCAGGGCTGCAAATGCGGCGGTCATCAGGGCGATACGCATGTTCAGTCGTCCTTGGTCAGTCGTCCATCAGCCGGCGCGACAGATAGGTGTACTCCAGCGCCAGGCGCCGGGCGGTTTCCTGCAGATTGGCGGCCGCGCCGTGGCCGCCGTCGATGTTCTCATAGAACAGCACCGGATAGCCCAGCTCCTCAAGCCGGGCCGCCGCCTTGCGGGCGTGGCCGGGGTGGACGCGGTCGTCCTTGGTCGAGGTGTGGATGAAGACTTCCGGATAGGGCTGGCCCGCCGCCAGACGCTGATAGGGCGAATATTCCGCGATCCAGGCGCGCTGTTCGGGGATGTCGGGATTGCCGTATTCGGCGATCCAGCTGGCGCCCGCCAGCAGGCGGTGGAAGCGCATCATGTCGAACAGGGGCACCTGGATCACCGCCGCATTGATCAGGTCCGGCCGTTGGGTCAGCATGGCGCCCATGAACAGGCCGCCCTGGCTGCCGCCCATGACGCCCAGATGCGGCTGGCTGGTGATGTTGCGGGCGATCAGATCCAGGGCCACGGCCTGGAAGTCCTCGTGCGCGCGCTGGCGGTTCTGCTGCAGGGCCGCCTGGTGCCAGCGCGGGCCGAACTCGCCCCCGCCGCGGGTGTTGGCCACCACATAGACCCCGCCGCGCTCCAGCCACAGCTTGCCGACCGTCGCCGAATAGCCGGGCAGGAGCGAGTTCTGATAGCCGCCATAGCCGTACAGCAGCGTCGGGTTCGATCCGTCCATCGCCATGTCGCCGCGATGCACGACGAAATAGGGGATCATGGTCCCATCGGCGGACCGGGCCTCGAACTGGTCCACCGTCATGCCTGTGGCGTCGAACTTGGCCGGCAGGGCCTTGACCGGTTCCGCCGTCAGGGCGTCGGCGTCGGCCAGATACAGGGTCTGGGGCGTCAGATGGTTGGACACGGTGACGAACAGCCGGTCGTCCCGGTCGCTGGTCGAACCCACCCCCACGGCCGAGTTCGCCGGCAGGTCGAGGCGGGTGCGGGTCCAGGCGCCGCCCTCGGCCGGAGCATAGGCGTAAAGGGCGCCGCGCACATTCTCGTACAACGCCACCACCAGGCGGTTGCGGGTGGCGCTGATGTCCTCGATCGCTTCGCGGGCGCCGGGGCGGATCACCAGCTGGGCCTGGATGCTGGAATCGGCCAGCCACGCGCGCAGATCATAGGCGATGACGTCGCCGGTCTCGAACCGCTGGCCCGAGGGGGCGGTCCAGTCCTGGTCGGTGGTGAAGACCATCCGGCCCTGGACCAGGGCGTTGATGCTGGACTTGGACGGCAGATCCAGGCGACGGGTGGTTCCATCGTCGTTCAGGCGGAGCAGTTCGCCCTCGTAGAAGTTGATCCCGCGCCGGATCATCGTCGCCTGGACCGCGCCGTCGGCGTCGCGCAGCACGAAGCCGCTGGCCGAGACGTCGGTGGTCTGGCCTTCGAACACCGTCCGGGCTTGATCGAGGGTCTGGCCGCGCTTCAGAACCTTGACGATGCGCGGATAGCCGGAATCCGTCAGGCTGCCCTCGCCGAAATCGCGCGAGATCAGCAGGGTGTCGCGGTCGATCCAGGTCGCCCCGCCCTTGGATTCCGGCAGGACGAAGCCGCCTTCGACGAAGGTGCGAGTGGTCAGGTCGTATTCGCGGATGGTCACCGCGTCCTTGCCGCCGTTCGACAGGCTGATCAGGCAGCGGGTCTGTTCCGGCGGCAGGCAGGTCGCGCCCTTATAGACCCAGTTGGCGCCCTCGGCGGCGGCCAGGGCGTCGACGTCCAGCAGGGTCTCCCACTGCGGCTCGGCGGTGCGGTAGCTGTCCAGAGTGGTGGTGCGCCAGACGCCGCGCACATGGTTGGCGTCCTGCCAGAAATTGCTGATCGTTCCGTCGTGGCGGAAGCCCGGGGCCGGGATGCGGTCGCGCGACTGCACGATCTCCAGCGCCTGCTGGTGCAGGGTCTCATAGCGCGGATCGGCCTGGAGCACGCCCAGGGACCGGGCGTTCTGGCCGCGCACCCAGTCCATGGCCCGCTCGCCCTCGACCTCTTCCAGCCACAGATAGGGGTCGTCCTGGTCGGCGGCGGGGGCAGGGGCGGGGGCGGAACTCTGGGCCATGGCGCTCATCGGCAGGGCGGTGGAGACAAGAAGGGCGGCCAGAGCGCCCCGGACGGCGTGACGGATCATCAAAACAGCTCCCGACGGTTTGGGCGCACCCTAGACGCCCGCGGCGGCCGCGCACCTTACGACTTTGTCATGCTCCGTCGTCGGGGATGCACAGCAGATTGCCGCACGCCTTGCAGTGGACGGCGTCGGGGTCGTGTTTCTGAAGCCCGCAGCGGTCGCAGGGGTATTTCACCTTGTGCGGCCGAATCAGGGTCTGGGCCAGGCGGATGAACAGGGTGATCCCCACCAGCATGACGGTGATCGACAGCACCCGGCCCCAGGCCCCCGGCAGGACGATGTCCCCGAACCCGGTCGTGGTCAGGGTGGCGACGGTGAAATACAGGGCGTCCAGATAGCCGTTGATGCCCGGATGGCCTTCGCGGAAGGTCGCATAGACGAAGCCGGTCACCACGAAGACGAAGGTCACCAGGGCCGACAGGGTGCGGACGATCTCCTCCACCCGCGTGTCGTCATAGCGCCGCCCGACCGTGCGCCAGAAGAAGTCCGAGTTCAGCAGGCTCCACAGGCGCAGCATCCGCAGGAAGCCGAAATTATATAGCCAGGCGGGGAACAGCAGGGTGGCCAGAACCACGATGTCCACCCACACCACCGGCCGCTTCAGCCAGTCCTTGAAGTCGCTGTAGGTCCAGGCCCGCGCGATCAGGTCCGCCGCCAGGATCGCCGCGATGACATAGTCGATGACGTAATAGGCCCAGCCGGCCTCGCGCAGGATGGGCGCCGCCAGGAAGAAGCCGACGATCAGCACGTCGATGACGATGACCGCCATGCGGAACCGCACCGCCGGCGGCTGGCTGCCGTGATACAGATACCGCAGCCGCGCGCGCAGCCGCAGCCCTTCGTCCCGGTGATCGGTCGCCTCGCTGGCCATCAGCCAGCGATAGCCTGATTGATGCGCCGGGCCTATATGGTCGTGCGATGACCCCGATCTCCCTGCCCTTCGTCAAGATGAACGGCGCCGGCAACGACTTCGTCGTGGTCAATGCGCTGGAGCAGCCTTTCGCGCCCACGCCGGACCAGGTGCGGGCCATCTGCGACCGCCAGACGGGCCAGGGCTGCGACCAGCTGATCGCGCTGGAGCCGTCGGATACGGCCGACGCCTTCATGCGGGTGTGGAACGCCGACGGCGGGGCGGTCCAGACCTGCGGCAACGCCCTGCGCTGCGTCGGCTGGATCCTGATGATGTCGGACCAGCGTCAGAGCGCGACCATCGACACCCTGGGCGGCCTGACCACCGCCCGGCTGCAACAGGACGGCGCCATCACCGTCGACATGGGCGAACCGCGCCTGGCCTGGGACCAGATCCCCCTGGCCGAAGAGATGGACACCCGCGGCATAGAGCTTCAGGTCGGCCCCATCGACGCGCCGGTGCTGCATACCCCCGGCGCGGTCTCCATGGGCAATCCGCATGTGGTCTTCTTCATGGACCACGCCCCGGACGACGGCTTCGTGCGCGGGACCGGATCGCTGGTCGAGCATCACCCCCTGTTCCCCGAAGGCGTCAACGTCGGCTTCGCCCATGTCATCGACCGCGACCATATCCGCCTCAGGGTGTGGGAGCGCGGGGCGGGGCTGACCCGCGCCTGTGGCACCGGCGCCTGCGCCGCCCTGGTCGCCGCCGTCCGCCGATGCCTGACCGACCGTCACGCCGCCATAGACGTGGACGGCGGCCGCCTGCGGATCGAATGGAAGGAAGACACCGGCCACGTCCTGATGACCGGCCCGGTCGAGATCGAACGGACGGGGATGCTGACGCTCTAAGAGCCCTCGGCGGTTGTCCCTGGGGAATGCACGGCCTAGGAACGGGGGGAAACGCTTCAGAGGCCCCCGGAATGCCCGACATCACCGACAAACAGACCTTCTCCGACGACGACGCGCTGGAATTCCACCGTGTGCCGACGCCGGGCAAGATCTCCATGGCCCCGACCAAGCCCATGGCGACCCAGCGCGACCTGTCGCTGGCCTATTCGCCCGGCGTGGCCATTCCGGTGCTGGCCATCGCCGCCGATGCGGACAAGGCCTATGACTATACCTCCAAGGGCAATCTGGTGGCCGTCATCTCGAACGGCACCGCCATCCTGGGCCTGGGCAATCTGGGGGCCATGGCCTCCAAGCCCGTCATGGAAGGCAAGTCGGTGCTGTTCAAGCGGTTCGCCGACGTTGACAGCTTCGATATCGAGGTCAAGACCACCGACCCGGACGAGTTCGTCACCGTGGTCAAGAACATCGGCGACACCTGGGGCGGCATCAATCTGGAGGACATCAAGTCCCCCGAATGTTTCGAGATCGAAAGCCGGCTTCAGGACCTGCTGGACATTCCGGTCTTCCACGACGACCAGCACGGCACGGCCATCATCTCGACCGCCGGCCTGATCAACGCCTGCCATGTGGCGGGCAAGCGGCTGGAGGACATCAAGGTGGTGCTGTCCGGCGCCGGGGCGGCGGGGCTGTCGTCCATCGCCCTGATGAAGGCGGCGGGCGTGAAACACGAGAACACCGTCATCGTCGACCGCGACGGCGTGGTCTGGCGCGGCCGCGACGGCGTGGACCAGTGGAAGGCCGCCCACGCCACCGACACCCCGCACCGGACGCTGGCCGAGGCCATGGTCGGGGCCGATGTGGTCATCGGCCTGTCGGCCAAGGGCGCCATCACCAAGGAGATGGTCGCCACCATGGCGCCCCGGCCCATCATCTTCGCCATGGCCAACCCAGACCCGGAGATCACGCCCGAGGACGTGATGTCGGTGCGCGACGACGCCATCATCGCCACGGGCCGGTCCGACTACGCCAACCAGGTCAACAACGTCCTGGCCTTCCCCTATCTGTTCCGCGGCGCCCTGGACGTGCGGGCCCGGCGCATCAACCACGAGATGAAGGTCGCCTGCGCCCAGGCCCTGGCCGCCCTGGCGCGCGAGGACGTGCCGGACGAGGTGGCCGCCGCCTATCGCGGGCGCAAGCTGAAGTTCGGCCCGGACTACATCATCCCGACGCCGTTCGATCCGCGCCTGATCTGGTACATTCCGCCCTTCGTGGCCCAGGCGGCCATGGACACCGGCGTGGCCCGCCTGCCGATCGCCGACATGGACGCCTATCGCGCCCAGCTGCGCCAGCGGGTCGATCCGTCCGCCTCGCTGATGCAGAAGATCTCGTCGGCCGTGCGCGGGGCGCCGAACAAGCGCATTGTCTTCGCCGAGGGTGAGGAGCCGTCGGTCATCCGCGCCGCCTGGGGCTTCAAACAGGCCGAGCTGGGCACACCCATCTTGGTGGGGCGTGAAGACCTGATCCGGCAGAACGCGGCCGAGGCGGGCCTCAACTTCGACGATCTGGGCATCGAGATCGCCAACGCCCGCGTCTCGCACCTGAACGCCGAATACACCGAATGGCTGTACGAGCGGCTGCAACGGCGCGGATACCTGCGCCGTGACGTCCAGCGGATGATCAACCAGGACCGCAACTATTTCGGCGCCGCCATGTGCGCGCGGGGCCAGGCCGACGCCATGGTCACCGGCGTGACCCGCAATTTCAACATGGTGCTGAAGGAGGTGCGGCGCGTTCTGGACGTCACCGACCGGATGATCGGCGTGTCGATCGTCCTGGCCAAGGGGCGCACCCTGTTCATCGCCGACACCTCGATCCACGAACTGCCCGACGCGGCCGAGCTGGCCGAGATCGCCATCAAGGCCGCCGCCACGGTGCGCAAGCTGGGCCGCACGCCGCGCGTGGCCTTCCTGTCCTATTCCACCTTCGGCAACCCGCCCGGCGACCGGGGCGAGAAGGTGCGCGAGGCCATCCGCATCCTGGACGGCATGGACGTGGACTTCGAATACGAGGGCGAAATGCCCCCCGAACTGGCGCTGGACCCCGAACAGAGGGCCAACTACCCCTTCATGCGCCTGACGGCCGACGCCAATGTGCTGGTCATGCCGGCCATCCATTCGGCGGCCATCTCGACCCGGCTGGTCCAGGCCCTGGGCGGCGCGACCGTGATCGGCCCCCTGCTGGTCGGGCTGGAGAAGTCGGTTCAGATCGTGCCCCTGGGCGCCTCGGTCAGCGAGATCATCACGGCGGCGACGTTCGCGGCCTACGAAGAAGGCGCCGAGACGGAAGCCTGAACCTCACCGCTCATCCCCGCGAAAGCGGGGATCCAGTGAGAGCGACACGCAGGGCGTGAGATCAGATGCGTCTGTCCACCATCTCCGCCACATCACCCAAAGGACTGGATCCCCGCTTTCGCGGGGATGAGCGGATCAACAGATATTACGGCCGGGGCGCATTGTCCTCGGCCTCGGCTTCCACGGCGGCCTGGGTCGCGGTGTCCGCCTGCATCGCCTGCTGGCGCCGGGCGACATAGAAGGCCAGCACGATGGCGAAGACGCCGATCACCGTCGAATACAGGAAGAAGGTCACATAGCCGGCGCCCAGGCCGGCGGGGGTGGTCCCGCTCTTGGCCGCGCCCTCGACCAGCGACCCCTCGGGCAGGCCCGCGAACAGACCTTTCAGCGCGCCCAGCGGCCCGCCTGCGTCGGCGGCCTGGGCCGAGCCTTCGACGATCTTGCCCGACTGCGACGCCACGATCTTGCCCGGCAGGGCGTACAGCGAGCTGAACAGCGCATACTGCGTCGCCGTGAAGCCGATCGAGGTCAGGCTGGACATATAGGCGATCAGGGCCGTGCCGGCGATGCCGGTGGCCACATTGTCGATGCCGATGGCCACGAACAGGGCGCCCAGGCTGTTCCCCTGGGTCGCCAGCCAGGCGAAGACCAGATTGGACACCGGGCTCATGAAGGCGCCGACCACCATGGCCCGGATCAGGCCCAGCCGCGCCACCATCCAGCCGCCCATGAAAACGCCCAGCGAGGTCATGACCACGCCGAACACCTTACGCACCTCGGCGATCTCGGTCTTGGAGAAGCCCAGGTCCAGATAAAACGGGTTCATGATGTTCAGCACGAAGTCCGACAGCCGGTACAGGCAGATCAGCGCCAGGATCGGCAGGGCCAGCTTTCCGAACCGCACGAAGAAATCCATCAGCGGCGCCCCGAACGATCCGGCCAGATAGGCGCCGGGTCGCGTCTTGACCCCCGGCACCGGCCAGCAGGCGGCGGTCAGAAGCGCGAAGCCGCCGATGACATAGGCGAACTGAATCAGCACGCCGGTCAGTTCATTGTTCGCCAGCCCCGCCGTCACGCTGGCGGCGCCCGCTTCGCCCAGAACGCCGCCGAACACCCACAACAGGGCGTCGGGCTTGTCAGTCAGGCCCGTGCCGATGATGACCGCCGCCACGGCGATCAGCGCCAGCCGCACGACCCATTCGAACACCTCCAGCGCCGGGCGCGAGGGGATGTCGCCCACCGGGATGGGCCGCACCACATGCTGTTTCTCGCGCGGGGCCAGCAGCACCCCCAGCACGCCGACGCCCATCAGGGCCGCCATGATGGCGTAGGACAGGTTCCAGCTGTAGATCTCGGCCAACACCAGGGGCACGGCCCCGGCCACAATCATGGCGACGCGATAGCCCAGCTGATAGGCGGCGGCCATGGCCCCCTGGCGACTGTCGTCGGCCGCCTCGATGCGCCAGGCGTCGATGGCGATGTCCTGGGTCGCGCCGAAGAAGCCGACCATGACCGCGAACCCGGCCACCGCCATCAGCGACGTCGCCGGATTGGTCCCCGAGATCAGCCACAGCCCCAGGACGATGACCCCTTGCGTCGCCAGCATCCACGACCGCCGATGGCCCAAAAGCCGGGTCAGGCCGGGAATGGACGTCCGGTCCAGCAGCGGCGCCCAGACGAATTTCAGCGCATAGGTCAGGGTCGCCAGGCCGAAGAAGGCGATCACCTCCAGCGTGACCCCCGCATCCCGCAGCCACGCCGACAAGGTGTCGAAGATCAGAAGGTTCGGCAGGCCGGCCGCAAAGCCCAGCAGCAGCATGGCGAAGGCGCGCCGTTCGCCATAGACCGCCAGGCCGCCCCATTTCCTGACCGGCTTGGCCGTCGCGTCCGCTTCGCTCATTCACGCGCCTCCTGAAGGCGCGCCCGCGCCCTATCTGGCGGCGACCTTGGCGCGGATGTCGCGCTTCGTCCAGCGGGCCAGGGCGGCGCGCAGGGCCTCCGGCTCCAGCGGCTTGACCAGATGGTCGTCCATCCCCGCCTCCAGGCAGGTCCGGCGGTCCTCGGCGAAGGCGTTGGCGGTCAGGGCCAGTATGGGGGTGTCGTCGCCGCGCGCGCGGATGGCCCGCGCCGCACCCGGCCCGTCCAAGCCCGGCATCCGCATGTCCATGAACACCAGATCATAGCGCGCGCGCTTCAGCGCCTGGACCGCCTCTTCGCCCGTCGCGGCGGTCTCGACCACACAGCCTTCGCGCCGCAGCAGGGTCTTGGCCAGAAGGGCGCCGACGGGATTATCCTCGGCAAGCAGCACCCGCGTCCCGGCGAACCGGGCCGGGGCCACGCGGTCATCCTCGATCAGCACGGCGGCCGGAACCGAGCCGCCACCGGCGTTCAGGGCCGCCCGCACACGCTCGACCACCGAGGCGCGGCGCAGGGGCTTGATCAGATAACCATGGAAGCCCGCCGAACGGTATCGCGCGATCAGGTCGCGCTGGGCCGGGGTCAAGAGCACGATCGACCGCCCCTGTGCCGCCGGCGCCGCCAGGTCGCGTCCGTCCGCGATGGCCTGGGCGTGATCGATCAGGGTCACAGGCGCGCTCGCCGTTATGCGGGCGCCGCTGGCGGCCAGTTGCGCCTCGGCCGCCTGTCGCACGAAGGGGTCCGGCGCGATCACCGCCACGGCCTGACCCTCCAGCAGCCGCGGGCGCGGCGCCTCGGCCGCCGCCGTGAAGGCCGCCTCGACCCGGAAGCGGGCGCCGGGACCGTCGGGCCGATCCTGAACCGTCGCGGTTCCGCCCATGGCCGTCATCAGCCGCCGCACCACCGCAAGCCCCAGGCCGGCGCCGTCGTGGCGCACGGCGTCGCCACCGACCGCATGGCCGAATTCCTCGAAGATGCGCGCCCGCGCCTCGATCGGCACGCCCGGCCCGGTGTCGTCGACGATGAAGGCCAGGCGCGGCGCCGCCTCGGTTCCGCCTGCGCGCTCCACCGCGATGCGGACGCCGCCCGTCTCGGTGAATTTGACCGCATTGCCCGCCAGATTGAACAGCACCTGACGCAGCCGCCCCTCATCGGCGATCACATCGGGCGCATCGGCGGCGACGGACCAGGCGATCTCCAGCCCCCGGTCGTGGGCGCGGGGGCTGAGCAGTTCGGCCACCCCCTGGACCAGGGCCTCGATGTTCACCGGCGCCAGGTCGAACTCCAGCCGCCCGGCCTCCAGCCGCGCATAGTCCAGCAGATCGTTGACCAGCCCCAGCAGATGCTCGGCCGACGCCTGAGCCGCCTCGACATAGGACCGTTGCGCCCCGTCCAGCCGCGTGCGCGACACCAGGCCCAGCATGCCGATGACGCCGTTCAGCGGCGTGCGCATCTCGTGGCTCATCAGGCGCAGGAACTGCTGCGGCTCGGCCCCGGCCGGTTCCGTCGCCTGTTCCGCAATCGCCTTGGGTCCGCCGCGTCGCGCCATGGCCGCCTCCTTCAGCGGCCACCTTGCCCGATCAGGCGTTAAGACCGGTTCAACCGGCGCCCATCAGAAAGCGGTCGTTCGGGGGCCCTGCGCGATCTGGGCCTGGCGCCGGTCGAAGTCGGCCTGGGCCGCCGGGCCGGCGCGGCGGTAGATCAGGGCCTCGGCCACATGGCGGCGCAACACGCCGTCGGCGCCTTCCAGATCGGCGATGGTCCGCGCCAGCCGCAGAGTGCGGGTCCAGCCGCGCGCGGTCAGGCCGCCCGCCTCGCCCGCCTTCATCAGCAGCGCCCGGCCCGCCTCGTCCGGCGTGGCGAACCGGTCCAGATAGGCGCTGTCGGCCCGCGCATTGATGGCGGCCACGGGGTCCAGTCCTGCCAGCGCCGCCCTTTCGGCCTGCATGGCGCGGGCGGCGGCCACCCGCGCGGCGGCCTGGGCCGTGCCTTCGGCCGGCGGCGGCAGGGCCATGTCGGCGGCGGTCACCGGCGGCGTCTCGACGGTCAGGTCGATGCGGTCGAACATGGGGCCGGAGATGCGGTTCTGATAATCGACCTGGCACCGGGGCGCCTTGCCGCAGGCCCCGCGCCCGACCCCGCCCAGGCCGCAGCGGCAGGGGTTCATCGCCGCCACCAGCTGGAACCGCGCCGGATAGCGGATATGGGCGTTGGCCCGCGCCACCACGATCTCGCCCGTCTCCAGCGGCGCGCGCAGCGAATCCAGCGCCTGGCCCGAAAACTCGGGCAGTTCGTCCAGGAACAGCACTCCATTGTGCGCCAGGGACGCTTCCCCCGGCTTGGCCCGATGGCCGCCGCCGGTCAGGGCCGCCATGCTGGCCGAATGATGCGGGCTGCGAAACGGCCGGTCGCGGGTCAGGGCGCCGCGCTCGATCAGCCCGGCCATGGACCAGACCATCGAGGTCTCCAGCAGTTCCGACGGCGTCAGCGGCGGCAACAGGCCCGGCAGGCGCTGGGCCATCATCGACTTGCCGGACCCTGGCGGGCCGATGAACAACAGATTGTGTCCCCCGGCGGCCGCCACCTCCAGCGCGCGCTTGGCGCTCTCCTGACCCTTGACCTCGTTCAGGTCTGGAACCAGGCCGCCCGCCGTCGCCGGACCGGGTTCGGGCGCCCGCAGCACCTGGGTTCCCTTGAAATGGTTGATCAGGCCGATCAGCGAGCGCGGCGCCAGGATGTTCGCATCCCCCGCCCACGCCGCCTCGGCGCCATTGGCCTCCGGGCAGATCAGGCCCAGCCCCAGAGCCGAGGCCGCCACGGCGGCGGGCAGGGCGCCGCCCGTCGCCGCGATCCGCCCGTCCAGCCCCAGTTCCCCCAGCGCCGCCCAGCCTTCCAGGTCCGCCGGGCCGATCACCCCCATGGCCGCCATCAGGGCCAGGGCGATGGGCAGGTCGAAATGCGAGCCTTCCTTGGGCAGGTCGGCGGGGGCCAGGCTGGCGATGATCCGTTTGGGCGGCAGGGCCAGACCGATGCCGGCGAAGGCGCCGCGCACCCGCTCGCGGCTCTCGGCCACCGCCTTGTCGGGCAGGCCGACCAGGGTGAAGGTCGTCTGGCCCGCACTGCCGATCAGCTGGACCTCGACATCCACGCGCCGGGCCTCGACCCCCTCGAAGGCGAATGTCGTGACCCGCGCGACCATGCCGTCTCCTCCCTACCCGAAGAAGAACGAAGCACGAACATCAGTGTTCGGTCAAGCGGTCGTCGTCAGCCCGTCGTCAGCCCTGGCGCCGCGCCTCGATCACGTCCCACAGCCGTTCGCCCGCATCCACGCCGGTGAAGGCCTTCAGCTGCACCGCGCCGGTGGGCGAGGTGACGTTGATCTCGGTCAGATAGTCGCCGATCACGTCGATGCCGACGAACAGCAGGCCGCGCCGCTTCAGCTCCGGCCCCAGGATGGCGCAGATCTCCAGGTCGCGCGCGGTCAGTTCGACCGGCTCCGCCACCCCGCCGACCCGCAGATTGGAGCGCACGGCGCCCTTCATCGGCACCCGGTTGATGGCCCCCACCACCTCGCCGTCGACCAGCAGGATGCGCTTGTCCCCCGCCGAGACCGCCGGGATGAATTTCTGGATCACCAGCGGATCGCGCGACCCCGTGGCGTGAATCTCGACCAGGGCCTCCAGGTTCGGATCGCCGGCCTTCAGCCGCACCACCCCCGACCCGGCGGCCCCGTGCAGGGGCTTCAGCACCACATCGCCGTGCCGCGCATGGAAGTCGCTGAGCGCCACCACGTCCGACGAAATCAGCGTCGGCGGCTGCAGTCCCTTGAAGTGGGTGGCGAACAGTTTTTCGGGCGCCGAACGCACCTCGGCCGGATCGTTCACCACCAGGGTCTGGGGATGCACCGTCTCCAGCAGATAGGTGGCGGTGACATAGGCCATGTCGAACGGCGGATCCTGGCGCATCAGGATCACATCGACGTCGGCGCCCAGGTCCAGCTTCACCTCGTCGCCCAGGGTGACGTGATCGCCGACGACCTGACGCAGCGTCACCGGCCGCGCCCGACAGAACAGCCGCCCGTCCTCCAGCGCCAGGGTGCGGAAATCATAGACCCACAGGGCGTGGCCGCGCCCCTGCGCCGCCATGGCCAGCAGGAAGGTGGTGTCCCCGTCGATATTGACCGCCTCGATGGGGTCCATCTGGATGGCGACTTTAAGCATGGTGTTTGCCCTAACGCTCACGACGCGGTCGTTCGCTACTTGAGGGCGCCCGTGCCCCACGGCAAGGGCTGGAGAAAGGCTTTCTGCGGCGGCGGGGGCGTTCAGTTCAGTTGCAGACGCACCCGTTCATAGGTCTGCATCCGCCCGGCCTCGCCCATGCTGTCCAGACCGTGCGCGCGGTCCAGGGCCTGAAGCGCGCCAGCCAGCGCCCCCTGACGTTCGCGCGCGGCGGCGACGTCCAGCCAGGGGCGATGATCCTCGGGGTCCAAAAGGGCGCGGCGCAGGGCCGACCGTTCGGCCGCCGCATAGTCGCCGGCGGTCAGGGCGCGGCTGAACAGCACGCTCTGCAGCCGCAACAGGGCCTGGCGGTCGCTGACCGGCGCCATCAGCAGGTCCAGCCGGTCCGCCACATGCGGCGTCAGCCCGGCGCGCAGCGCCCGGCGGCTCAGTTCGCTGGGCAGGACCAGCCGCCCCTGGCTGAACGGGTCCAGGGCCACCGGCCCGTCGGGCGTCTCGACCCGCACCAGAACGTGGCCGGGGAAATCCACCGCCTGCACCTGCACCCCCGCCGCGCGGCCGCAGTGCAGATAGAACAGGGTCAGACAGGCCGACAGGCCGCGCCGACGCTCGGCCACGGCGATCAGATCGGTGTTGGCGGGATCGGCCTTGTGCATCAGGTCGCCGTTCAGGCCCAGGTCGCCGCCCAGCGCCTCGGTCAGGGCGTCGTCCGGCCCTTCTTCGGCTAGCCGCTCTTTCAGGCGTTCGATCCCATAGGCCGCCAGCACCCGCGCCGGCTGGGCGTCGCGGCGCGGATCGTCGTGCAGGGCGCAGGCCAGGGCCGCCTCGAACAGCGGAAAGGCGTCGTCCTCCACCTGGCCGGCGGCTTCCAGAACCTCGATGGCGTCATCGCGCGTCATGGACCCCCCGTCCGTTCGCGTCCTACCCCAGGCCCCGACGATGGCGCGGAAGACGTCCGGGCGCCAGCGCCACCGTATCCAAACGCAGCTCCAGCGCCTGCAAAGCTTTACGTCCGTGGACCACCTGTTGCGCGGCGGCCACGAGACGGGCGGTCTGGGCGGGGGTCACGGCCTCCAGCGCGGCCTGGATCGTCGCGCGGCGCTTGACCTCGACAACCGCCAGCACCCGACCCCGCCGCGCCAGAATGTCGATCTCGCCCGCCCGGCTCTTCAGGCGAAAGCCCAGGATGCGATAGCCCTTGGCCATCAGCCAGATCGCCGCGATCCATTCGGCCCCATGGCCCTCGCGCCACGCCCGGCCGCCCCGCAGGCTGCGCGACGGCGGCGGGCTCATCCCCGGCCCTTCAAGCCCAACGCCCGCTTATAAAGCGGCTTGCGCGGCAGGTTCAGCGCCCTGGACACCTCGGCCGCCGCCTCGCCGGGCGCCAGGCGGGTCAGGGCCTCGGCCAGGGCCGCGTCGATGTCGGCGTCCGTCGCCGTCTCGGCCTCGCCGGGGCCGACGACCACCACGATCTCGCCCTTGGGCGCCTGACAGCGCGGATCTGCCGCCAGCTCCGACAGGGTTCCGCGCACGGCCTCTTCGTACAGCTTGGTCAGTTCGCGGGTCACGGCGGCGGGGCGGTCGCCCAGCACCTGGGCCATGTCGGCCAGGCTGTCGGCCAGGCGCGGGCCGCTTTCGAAGAAGACCAGGGTCTGACGGCCGGGCCGCACGGTCTCCAGCACCGTCCTGCGCGCCGCCGACCTGGGCGGCAGGAAGCCCTCGAACACCACCCGATCCGCCGGCAGCCCCGCCAGACACAGGGCCGCCAGCAGGCTGGAGGCGCCGGGGATGGGATGCACCGGCAGGCCCGCCGCGATCACGGCCCGCGCCACGACGTATCCGGGGTCCGATACCATCGGCGTGCCCGCATCGCTGACCAAGGCCACCACCTCGCCCGCCGTTATCCGCTCCACCGCCGTCTCAGCCGCGCGGGCCGAGGCGTGGTCGTCGCACCGCTCCAGCTTCGCCTTCAGCCCATAGGCCGACAGCAGCTTGGCGGTCACCCGCGTGTCCTCGGCCAGCACCACATCCGCCGCCGCCAGCACATCCAGCGCCCGCAACGTCATGTCGCGCAGGTTCCCGATCGGCGTGGCCACCAGATACAGGCCCGGCGTCACCGGGCGCGGCGGCGGGGCGGTCGGGGGGAACATTTCCGTTTTGGTGGGACGGTCGGTCATCGGACTCATTCCTAGCACGTCACACCAGCAACGCCCGCAGCACCCCGTCCAGAACCGGCCGCCCCGCCTCCGTGGCGACGACGCGGCCGCCGACCAGCCTCAGGAATCCGTCCTCGATCAGGCTTTCCGCCCGATCCTTACGCCCCAGCCGGTCCAGCGCCGCCATGGCCACGCCCTCGACCGTGCGCAGGCCCAGCAGAACCCGTTCCTCGTCCGCCTCCTCGGGCGTCAGCACCGTTTGCTCGACCCACGGGGCGCCCGCCGCGACCCCCGCGACATAGTCGGCGATGCCGCGATGGGCGACGGTGGCCATGCGTTCGCCGTCCAGGGTCAGCCGCCCATGGGCGCCCGGCCCGACCCCGACATAGTCGCCGCCGCGCCAGACATGCAGATTGTGGCTGGACCGCGCCGCCACGCCCCGCGCATGATTGGACACCTCATAGGCCTCGAAGCCGGCGGCCCCCAGCACCGATTGCGTCGTCTCATACAGGCCCGCCGCCGCGCCCGGGTCGGGCGGGACCAGGGTTCCGCGCGCCGCCGCCCGGCCGAACGCCGTCGTCGCCTCTATGGTCAGCTGATAGGGCGAGACATGCTCGAACCCCAGGTCCAGGGCGGTCTTCAGCTCGTCCGTCCAGGCTGTCTGGGTCTGGCCCGGCCGGGCGTAGATCAGGTCGATCGACAGCCGGTCGAACGCCGCCCGCGCCAGGCCGACCGCGCGGATCGCCTCGGCCGCCGAATGGTTGCGACCCAGCATCTTCAGACTGGCGTCGTCCAGGGCCTGGACCCCCATGGACAGGCGGTTGATCCCGGCCTGGGCCAGGGCCGCGAACCGGCCCGCCTCGGCGTCGGTCGGATTGGCCTCCAGCGTGACCTCGATCTCGCCCTGCGGCGCCCACAGGGCCTGCGCCCGCTCGATCACCACCGCCACGGCTTCGGACGCCATCAACGAAGGGGTGCCGCCGCCGAAGAAGATCGAGGCCAGGGCGCGCGGTCCGGTCAGGGCGCGCTGGGCCTCCATGTCGGCCAGGAGGGCCTGAACCAGCCCCGCCTGTTCTTGGGTCCGCCCCCGGTCGCGCACCACGTTGAAGTCGCAATAGGGGCAGATGCGCGAACAATAGGGCCAGTGGACATACAGGCCGACCGCCGATCCGGGATGCAGGTCCGCCTTTTGGGTATCAGTCAATCAGCGCGGCCTTCAGCTTGGCGAACGCCAGGGCGCGGTGGCTGAGCGCATCCTTAACCGCCGGCTCCATCTCGCCGAAGGTCAGGGCGTGGCCGTCCGGGATGAAGATGGGGTCATAGCCGAAGCCCCGGTCCCCGCGCGGCGGGAAGGTCAGGCGGCCGTCCACCCGGCCCTCGACCGCCACCACCGGCCCATCCGGCCAGGCCACGGCCAGGGCGCTGGTGAACCAGGCCCGGTCTTCGCGGCTGCCAGTCTCCTCGATCCGCTCCTCGACGCGGGCCATGGCCATGGCGAAATCCTTGTCCGGCCCGGCCCAGCGGGCGGAATAGATGCCCGGCGCCCCGTCCAGGGCCGCGACCGACAGGCCGCTGTCGTCGGCCAGGGCGACCAGGCCCGAGCGCTGGGCCGCATGGCGCGCCTTCAGCACCGCATTGCCGATGAAGGTGCTCTCGGTCTCGTCCGGTTCGGGCAGGCCCAGGGCGCCGGCGGTTACGACCTCGTAATTTCCATCCAGCAGGACGTCGATCTCGCGCGCCTTGCCCGGATTGTGGGTCGCCGCGACCAGGCGCATCCCCTTGATAAGCTTGAGTTTCGTCATCTGCGCGGGGCCTGTAACAGTTCCTTGCCAAAGTTTAATATCGTTAAACGATATGTAACGTGCAGAACCGCACGGCATGCCCTATCTATCATTCTCAAGAACGGGGGCCGCACCGTTCCTGACTTTCTCGTAACGAGAAACGATCTTGCGGCAATCAATCAGGTTGGGGCGATAAACGACCCCAATCAAATCGACGGAGAAGAACGATGCACACGATGAACGTCTCGCAGTGGATGGACAAGGCCGGCCACCTGTTCGTCAACACGGTCCTGCTGGCCGCCCTGCCGACCGCCCTGGTCGTCTCGCTGATCCAGGCTTTCTGAGCCGGTCTGACGCCTGACCGGGCCCGCGTCGGGTCGAGAAGGCGGAAGCCTTCTGATCGCGGCCCCCAAAGAAGAAAGCGTTTTGACCTTATGGGCGACAATCGCGAAGAATGACGCCGCGCGGGCCGATCCGGTCCGTCGCGGCGATCACGCCCCGCCCTGGCCTGCACAGGCCCGCAGAAGGTCCCCGTCATGCGCCTGCCGAAACTGACGCCCCTCGGCATCCGCGCCTTGCGCATACCCGGCGTGCGCACCCTGGGCCCCGGCTCGGTGTCCAGCCTGCTGAAGATCGCCCTGGATGTGGCCTATTGGCTGCTGGCGCTGATCACCGGCATTCTGATCTTCGTCTTCATTTTTTCCATGTTCGTGCCGCTCGAGAATCTGGACGTCACCGTGTCCGACGATTCCGGGGGCAAGGCCCTGCCGCTGACCCGGACCCTGCTGCTGTTCGGCGTGGGCGCCTTCGCGGCCTATTTCGGCGGCTTCATGCTGATCGTGCGGAACCTGCGGATGATCTTCCGCACCCTGACCGTCGGCGATCCGTTTCATCCTTCCAATGTCTCGCGCCTGCAGCAGATCGGCCTGATCCTGGCGGTCGTGACCGGCGGCGTCTGGGCGGCTCAGGGTCTGGTGGCGACGCGCCTGGCCGAAGGGGTCATGGAGACGCAAGGGCTGGGCGACCTGTTGACCCCCGGTTTTTCGGTGATGATCGTTCTGGTCCTGGCCGAGGTGTTCCGCGAGGGCGCGCGCCTGCGCCGGGAATCGGAGCTGACCATATGATTATCCGCGCGTTCAAAAACCTGCGCCTTTTCCGCCCGGCGCGCGGAGGGTAGAGACAGCCGCCATGGCCATTCGTGTTCAACTGGATCAGATGCTGGTGCGTCGGCGCATGTCGCTGACCGAACTGGCCGACCGCGTCGGCGTGACCGTGGCCAATCTGTCGATCCTGAAGACCGGCAAGGCGCGGGCGGTGCGGTTCTCGACTCTGGACGCCCTGTGCCGCGAACTGGACTGCCAGCCGGGTGATCTTCTGGCCCATGTTCCCGGCCCGGCCGAGCCGGACGCCGACGACGCCGAAACCGACGCCTGATGGCCCGGCGCGGGCCGCCTCCGATCAGCGACGACGACCGGCGCCTGTGGGCGCGGGTGACCGACACGGTGACCCCGCCGCGCACGCGCAAGCCCTTCCGCGTCCTGACCGACGCGGCCACGCCGCCCGCCCCGACCGAAGCCGCCGCATCGGGCAAGGCCGCGCGCAAATCGACGCCGCCGCCACGCCCGGCCGCCTTGGCTCCGTCCGCGCCGCCGCCGCCTCGTCCGCCAAGCCTGCGCGTCCCCGACGTGCTGGAGCCGCGCCGCCAGCGCCGCCTGTCGCGCGAACGCGATCCCATCGAGGCCAGCCTGGACCTGCACGGCTATGGCCGGTTCGAGGCCGAGGACGTGCTGCGCGGTTTTCTGACGTCATGCCAGGCGCGGGGCCTGCGCGCGGTCCTGGTGGTCACCGGCCAGGGGCGGCGCGGCGGCGGGGTGATCCGGGCCTCCATCGTCGAATGGCTGCACGCCCCGGCCCTGCGCGCCGTGGTGTCGGGCTTCGCCTCGGCCCACCGTCGTCACGGGGGCGAGGGGGCGATCTACATCACGCTGAAGCGGCGTTAGGGCGTCAGGCCAGCGTCAGGCCGGCCTCTTCCGTCAGGGCCTTCAGCCCCGTCATCGGGCGCGGACCCCAATGGGCGATGACCTCGGCCGCCGCCAGCGAGCCCAGGGCGCCCGCCGCCGCCAGCGGCAGACCGCGCGCCAGGCCCAGCAGGAAGCCCGCCGCGTACTGGTCGCCCGCCCCGGTGGTGTCCACCACCTTGTCGACCGGGAAGGCGGCCACGGCCACGCGCTGGTCCCCGCACACGATGACCGAGCCGTCCGGCCCGCGCGTCACCGCCGCCATCTCGACGATGGCCGCCAGCTGATCGCAGGCGGCGTCGAAATCGTCGGTCTCGAACAGGGCCGTCAGCTCGGCCTCATTGGCCAGGACGATGTCCGCCGAGGCGGTGATGAAATCCAGCAGTTCGGCGCGCCAGCGGCCGACCACGAAACTGTCCGACAGGGTGATGGCCACCTTGCGGCCGGCCGCATGGGCCGCCTTCGCCGCCGCCTCGAACGCCGCGCGCGCCGGGGCCGGATCGAACAGATAGCCTTCCAGATAGACGATGGCGCTGTCGCCGATCACGGCGGCGTCGATATCGGCGACCGTCAGCTGGTTGGCGGCGCCCAGGAAGGTGCACATGGTGCGCTGGCCGTCCGGCGTCACATTGATCAAGCAGCGGCCGGTGCCCGCGTCGCCCGACAGGGCCGGGGTGTCGAAATGCACGCCGGCCGCGCGGATGTCGTGGGCGAAGACCCCGCCCAAGGTATCGTCCGCCACCTTGCCCAGATAGGCCGCGCGGCCGCCGAAGCTGCCGACGCCCGCCACCGTATTGCCGGCCGATCCGCCCGAGGCCTCGACCCCCGCGTTCATGGCTTCGTACAGGGCCGCGCTCTGGCCCTCGTCCACCAGCTGCATCGAGCCGGGGACCAGCCCTTGCGCCTCCAGAAAGGCCGGCTCGCACGGGGCCAGCACATCGACGATGGCGTTGCCGACGGCGCAGACATCGAACTTGGCGTCGAAACGGGCGGAAGCAGCGGGGTTCTGGGTCATGGCGCGCCCCATACCCGGCCTTCCGCCCCACCGCAAACGGCCTTAGGAAATCCGCCCATGAGCCGTATCGCCGTCCTGACCCCCGACCCCGCCGATCCGTCCTATGCCGGTCAGTGGCCCGGCGTGCTGGCCCGCCTGTCCGAGGCTCTGTCTGTGGCGGGGATCGAGGCGGTCCCCAGCCCCTGGACCGACCATGGGGATGATGCTTCGGGCCTGGGTGGATTTCCCCTGATCCTGCCGGTTATCGCCTGGGGCTATCACCGCGACCATGCGCGTTGGATGCGGGCCTGCGCGACCTGGGCGGCGGCGGGCCTGCCGGTGGCCAATCCGCTCTCGGTCCTGGCCTGGAATTCGGACAAGACCTATCTGGCCCGGCTGGCGGACAAGGGCGTGCCCATACCGCCGACCGTCTGGACCCAGGCCGTGACGGCCGACCAGATCGCCGCCGCTTTCGCCCAGACCGGCGCGGGCCAGCTGATCGTCAAGCCGACGGTGTCGGGCGGCGCCTGGCGCACGCTTCGCCTCTCGCCCGGCCAGGCCCTGACCGATCCGCCCGCCGGCCCGGCCATGGTCCAGCCCTATCTGCCGCAGATCGAAACCGAGGGCGAAACCAGCCTGCTGTTCTTCGGCGGCCGCTTCAGCCATGCGGTCAACAAGCGGCCGGTGGACGGCGACTTCCGCATTCAGGTGCAGTTCGGCGGCCTCTATACGCCCCTGGCCGAACCGCCGCCGGGCGCGCTTCAGACGGCCGAGAGGGTGCTGGCGGCGATCAGCGAAGACCTGCTTTACGCCCGCATCGACATGGTCCCCGATGGAGATGGCGGCTGGCTGCTGATGGAGGCCGAGCTGATCGAACCGGACTTCTACCTGGCCCACGATCCGCGACACGGCGCCGGCTTCGCCCGGGCCGTCGCGGACCGGCTCAGCGCGCCTCGCCCATAGCCGCCAGCCCCGCCCGCGATGGGCACAGGTCCGAGATGACGCAGCCGGAACAGTTCGGCCGCCGCGCCGTGCAGACATAGCGGCCGTGCAGGATCAGCCAGTGGTGCGCCTTGGGCAGATAATCCTCGGGTACGATGCGGTGCAGTTGCTGCTCCACCTTGTCCGGCGTTGCGGCGTTGGCCAGGCCCAGGCGGTGCGAGACGCGGAAGACATGGGTGTCGACCGCAATGGCCGGTTCGATCCCCAGTTCGTTCAGCACCACGCTGGCGGTCTTGCGTCCCACGCCGGGCAGGGCCTGAAGCGCCGCGCGGGTCAGGGGAACCCGGCCGTCGTGCCGCTCGACCAGGATGCGGCTCAGGGCGATCAGATTGCGGGCCTTGTTCCGGTAAAGGCCGATGGAGGCGATGAAGGGGATCACCCCCTCTTCGCCCAGGGCCAGCATGGCCTGGGGGGTGTCGGCGGCGGCGAACAGGCCGCGCGTGGCCTTGTTGACCGCCACGTCCGTCGCCTGGGCCGACAGGGCCACCGCCGCGACCAGGGTGAAGGGGTTGGTGTAGTCCAGTTCGGTCTTCGGCTCGGGCATGACCCCGGACAGGCGCCGGAAGATGGCCTCGACCCGATCCTCGTCGGGCGGCCAGGCCAGCACCGGAATGGCGGCGCCGGTCATCACCGCCGGGCGGCGGGCGGGGGCTTTGACGGGGGTCTTTCGGGGCGCGCGCACGGCCGGACCATGCCCGCTTCGCCGCCACGATCAAGGGGGGCGGCTGACACGCGCGGCGGATCGGCCTAGACCCCTGTCCAGTTTCAAGGAGCGTTCCCCATGCTGATCCATCTGTCGTCCTGGCCCGAGATCGACGCTCGGCTGAAGTCCGGCGATGCGCTGGCGCGGACCGTGGTCGTGCCGATCGGCTCGAACGAACAGCATGGGCCGACCGGGCTTCTGGGCACCGACTGGCTGTGCCCCGAGATCATCGCCCATGACCTGGAGGCGCAGAATGACGCCGTGATCGTGGCCCCGACCTTCAACATCGGCATGGCCCAGCACCACCTGGCCTTTCCCGGCACCATCACCCTGCGCCCCTCGACCTTCATGGCCGCCATCGGCGACTGGGTCTCGTCCCTGACGCGGCACGGGTTCGAGCGGATCTATTTCCTGAACGGCCACGGCGGCAATGTCGCCACCATCGAGGCCGCCTTCGCCGAGATCCACGCCGAATGGTCGTTCTCGGACGAGCCGATGCCCTTCGCGCTGAAGCTGAAGAACTGGTGGGACCTGCCGGGCGTGCATGGGCTGTGCAGCAGCCTGTTTCCCACCGGCCACGGGTCGCACGCCACCCCGTCCGAGATCGCGGTGACCCAGGCGGCCTATCCCGACCGGATCAAGACCGCTGACTACAGCCCCCAGATCGCCCCCATGGGTCCGATCCGCGACGCCGCCGATTACCGCGCCCGCTTCCCCGATGGCCGCATCGGCTCGGACCCGGCCCAGGCCAGCCCGGAAAAGGGCCGCCAGATCATCGACAAGTCGGCGGCGGCCCTGCTGGCCGACGTGACCGCCTTTGCGGCCGAGACCTTGCCCGCCCTGGACTGATGTCGCCCCTCAGGCGGTGCGGATCACCCCGCCCGCCACCTGCACCGGCCAGGGCGTCAGCCGCCCGCCGGCGCAGGGGCCGGCGATGCATTTTCCGGTCAGCGGCTCGAACGCCGCCCCGTGCCAGGAGCACAGGATCATCGACCCGTCCGGCGTCAGATAGCGGTCCAGCTCGACCGCCAGCGGATATCCGGCGTGGGGGCAGCGGTCGATGTATCCGGCCACCTGGCCGTCCTTCCTGACCACGAAGCCGTGGAAGAAGGCCTCGCCGATCTGCAGCACGAACGACCGCGCGCCGGGGTCGGCGATGTCGCTTTCGACGCACAGGGGCACGTTCGGCGGCGTCTTCCAGACGCGCGGGCGGTCCGGCGGCGGCGGCGCGGGTCCGGCCTCGCTCATTCCCGCTCGGGCTTCAGCGGGCGCGACAGCAGATCCTCGATGGCCTGTTCCACCGTCATGACGCCTTCCAGCAAGTCCGCGACCGCCAGGCAGATCGGCATGTCCACGCCCATCTTGGCCGCCAGCTGGCGCACGGCGGGCGCGCTCTCGTAACCTTCGGCCACCGACCGCTTGCCGGCCAGGGCTTGCTGCACCGTCTGGCCCTGCCCCAGGGCCAGGCCCAGGCTCATGTTGCGCGACTGCGGGCTGGAGCAGGTCAGCACCAGATCGCCCAGGCCGCACAGGCCCGCCACCGTCTCGGCCTGGCCGCCCAGGGCCACGCCCAGGCGGGTCATTTCGGCGAAACCGCGGGTGATGATGGCGGCGTGGGCGCTGCGGCCCAGGCCACGCCCCTCGCTCATGCCACAGGCGATGGCCAGCACATTCTTGACCGCCCCGCCGACCTCGGCCCCGATCAGGTCGGGCGCCAGATAGGGGCGGAAGGCCGGCGCCGACAGGGTCTGCATCAGGGCCTCGCCCAGGCTTTCGTCGGCGCAGGCCAGGGTGACGGCGCCGGGCAGGCCACGCGCCACCTCGCCGGCGAAACTGGGGCCGGACAGCACCGCCTGGGGCGCATCGGGCAGGGTCTCGCCCAGCACCTCGGTCATCAGCTTCAACGACCCGCGCTCGATCCCCTTGGAACACAGGACGATGGGCACGCCCGCCCGGTGATGCGGCGCGAAGGCCGCCAGCACCGATCGCATATGCTGGGCCGGCGGCACCGCCAGGATCAGGTCGCAGTCGGCCAGGTCGGCCAGCGCCTCGGTGGCGCGGATGTTCGGCTCCAGCGGCACGCCCGGCAGGAACAGGTCGTTGACCCCCCGCTCGCGGATGCTGTCGATCACCTCGGGTTCGCGCGCCTGGATCACGACATCCAGACCCGCCCGAGACGCCACCTGGGCCAGGGCCGTGCCCCACGCCCCCGCGCCGATCACCCCCGCCGTGCGAAACGCCATAGCCCCCCCTGACTTCACGCCTTGGCGCCCTTGCGCCCGGTTTTCTGGTGCACAGGATCGGCCATGGCGCGCGCCTCGTCCAGCGGCCATCGCGGCCGGGCCGCCACATCCAGGTCGGACGTCAGCCCCAAGGCCAGCCGTTCGGCCCCCGCCAGGGCGATCATGGCGGCGTTGTCGGTGCAATAGGCCAGGGGCGGGGCCATGAAGGTAAAGCCGTGCCTGGCGGCCGCATCCTCCAGCACCCGCCGGACCGTTCTGTTGGCCGCAACACCCCCCGCCACCACGAACATTCGGTGTTCATGCCCCTCCGCATATGCGGCCATGGCGCGTTCGGACCGTTCGGTCAGCTGGCGGGCGATGGCGCTCTGGACGGCGTCGGCCAGATCGGCGCGGTCCTGGTCCGTTTCGCAGGTCTCGACCAGGCGCGAGGCGGCCGTCTTCAGGCCGGAGAAGGAGAAGTCGCAGTCCTTGCGCCCCAAAAGGGCGCGCGGCAGGGAAAAACGCGACCCGTCGCCCGTCTGCGCCAGCCGCTCCAGCGCCGGCCCGCCCGGATAGCCCAGGTCCATGGCCTTGGCGATCTTGTCGAAGGCCTCGCCCGCCGCATCGTCGATGGTGGTGCCCAGCCGGGTCATGTCGCCGATCCCGCGCACCTCCAGCAACTGGCAATGGCCGCCCGACACCAGCAGCAGCAGGAAGGGATAGGCGATCTGCGCCCCCAGCCGGGCGGACACCGCGTGCCCCTCCAGGTGATTGACCGCGATCAGCGGCAGGCCCCGCGCCAGGGCCGCCCCCTTGGCGAAGCTGAGGCCCACCATCACCCCGCCGACCAGGCCCGGCCCGGCGGTGGCGGCGATGCCGTCCATGTCGGCGTAATCCAGCCCGGCCTGATCCAGGGCGCGGGCGGCGACGCCGGAAATCATCTCCACATGGCTGCGGGCCGCGATCTCGGGCACCACCCCGCCGAAGGCCGCATGTTCGGTGATCTGGCTGTGCACCACCGACGACAGCACCTGCGCCCCGCCCTCGGTCAGACGCACCACGGCGGCGGCGGTTTCGTCGCAGCTGGTCTCGAACCCCAGCACCGTCAGGGGCAGCGCACGCGATCCGACGACGGTTGTCGCCCCGGTCCCGCTGCTATAGTCCGCGCCTGAGTTCATCCGGGTCGAGGTAGCGACCCCCCATCCTTAGCGCAACGGCTCATGATCCCCAGCGACGGCCCCATCCGCATCGGCACCCGCCGCTCGAAACTGGCCCTGGCCCAGTCGGGCATGATGCAGCGGGCCGTCGCGGCGGCGGCCGGCCTGGCGCCCGAACGGGTCGAACTGGTCCAGATCGTCACCACGGGCGACCGGGTCCAGGACCGCCGCCTGCTGGAGATCGGCGGCAAGGCCCTGTTCACCAAGGAGATCGAGGAGGCGCTGCTGGACGGTCGCATCGATCTGGCGGTCCATTCGATGAAGGACGTGCCGGCCGAACAGCCTGCGGGCCTGATGATCGGCGCCATCCCCGAACGCGAGGATGCGCGCGACGCCTTCATCGGCCGCAACGCCGAGACCTTCGACGATCTGCCGCCGGGCGCCGTGCTGGGCACCGCCTCGCTGCGGCGACAGGCCCAGGCGCTGGCTCTCAGGCCCGACCTGAAGATCGAAATGCTGCGCGGCAATGTCGATACGCGGCTGAAGCGGCTTCAGGACGGAGATTTCGACGCCATCCTGCTGGCCGCCGCCGGACTGTCGCGCCTGGGTCTGGCCGGGGTGATCGGCCAGCGGCTGTCGCCGGACGCCTTCCTGCCCGCGCCGGGCCAGGGCGCCCTGGCCATCCAGTGCCGGGCCGAAGACGCCGATGCGCCCTGGCTGACCGCCCTGAACCATGCCGACACCGCCCTGTGCGTCGCGGCCGAGCGCGGGGCCATGACGGCGCTGGAAGGCTCGTGCCGCACGGCCATCGGCGCCCTGGGCGTCATCGCCGAAGGCCACCTGCGCCTGACCGTCGAAATGCTGGCCCCCGACGGCTCGGCCCGCTGGCGCCGCGCCGGAGAGATCGCCCCCGACGCCGGGGCGGACGCGGCCCACGACCTGGGCCTGTCGCTGGGCCAGGCCGTGCGCGACGAGGCCGGCGACCAGCGGATCCCGCTCTGAGCCCGCCCGCCCGCGTCTGGATCACCCGCGCCGAACCCGGCGCCGCACGCACCGCCGCGCGGGTGCGGACCCTGGGCCTGACGCCCGTCGTGGCGCCCCTGCTGCGGATCGAACCCCTGGCGGTCGAGACCCCGCCCACGCCGCATGACGCCCTGGTCTTCACCAGCCCCAACGGCCTCGCCGCCTGGACGGCCATCAGCCCCGACCGCGCCGCGCCCGTGCTGGCGGTCGGCGACGCCACGGCCCGCGCGGCCCAGGCGGCCGGTTTCGGCGTCGTGCGCTCGGCGGGCGGCGACCTGAACGACTTGGCCGCCCTGATCCGCTCCGATCCGGCGCTGAAGGGCGCGCGCCTGCTGCATCCGGGCGCCGAGACTCCGGCCGGCGACCTGAACGCCCTGGTCGCGGGCCATGCGACGGTGCGGGCCCTGCCGGTCTATCGTGCGGTTTCCACCGGGGCGCAGGCGCCGGACGGGTTCGACGTCGTTCTGATCCATTCCCCCCGCGCCGGACGCGCCCTGGCCGACGCCCTGTCGCCGGACCAGGCCAGGGGCCGACAGGCCTGCGCCATCTCGGCCGCCGCCGCCGCGCCTCTGACGGCCCTGCTCGCGGCCATCGCCGTCGCCGCCCGCCCGGACGAGACATCGCTTCTGGCGGCGCTTACGGCCTGTCTTGGCAAGCCGCCCGGCGCCGTATAAAGAGCCGACCTCGCGCCGGGCTTCCCGACGCACCGGGCCGCTTTAGCTCAGCCGGTAGAGCACCTCATTCGTAATGAGGGGGTCGCGTGTTCGAGTCACGCAAGCGGCACCACCTTTCCAGAGCACCACTCGCCTTGACGCCCGGCCGGGACAAGCCGGAGACGCTTCCGCTTGGGAGTTGCGTGGGTATGCGGCCGAAGGCCCTTGGCCCGCATTGCCGGTACGCGGCTGGCCGTATTCGTCATAGGCCAGGGTGAAGGTCGCCGCGCCGGTGGCGTCGGTGATGGCGATGGTCGAGCCCTGGTGGTCCTGCAGGCTCCACAACGGCGTCGAAGCCGTGTCGCCCTGATAGGCGACCAGCACCTCGTCCGGCCACGCCCCCCGGATGATGCGGTTGTTGATGGTGGTCCCGGTCGGGGCCGTCACCACGCCCGCAATCTCGTCGCCATCGTAGAGGTAACGCCCGCCGGTGGTCCCCACCATCTGGGCCAGCCGGTCCAGCGGGTCGTAGCTGAGCGTCGAGGAGCCGGTTCCCGTCAACCGGTTGGCGGCGTCGAAGGTGAAGCCCCGCGCCCCGTCGAAGGTCAGATTGCCGCGCGCATCGGACGTCGCCGCCACGCTATTGACCGTCGTCGGCTGGTTCAGGCCGTTGCGGGTGATCGCCTGGGCGTCCGGCGCCGGGGCGTACAGATAGGCCGGGTTCGACGTCTGGCGCACCACCACCTGGCTGGCGGGATTATAGCTCAGCGTCCAGGTCACGTCCGACCCCGTGCCCGCCGGGTCGTGCGACAGGGTGCGCAGCCGTGACGCCGCGTCATAGGTGTAGGCCGTCGCCACCCCATTGCCCCGCGTCACACCCGTGCGACGCCCCAGGTCGTCATAGGCGAAGGCCGCGATCAGCGACGATCCCCCCTGGCGCACCCGGTTCAGCCGGTCGTCCAGATCGTAGCGATAGTCGATGGCGAACCCGTCGGAATAGAACAGATTGGTCCGTCGCCCCGCCAGGTCATAGGCCATGGTCATGGTCCCCAGGGCCTGTTGCTCGGTGATCTGGCGGCCCAGGGCGTCCCAGGTCATGCAGGTCGCCGTGGTCGTGCCGCACAGGGGCGTGGGCGCCGGCGCGGCATGGCTGGCGTAAAGGCGCCGGTTCAGATTGTCATGGCCGTACCAGACATCGTTCGACCCCACCGGCGCATCGATGGCCGTGATCCGGTTCAGGGCGTCGAAATGGGTGGTGAACACCCCGCCCGAGCGGGTGCGCTTGGTCGTGGGGTTGTCGTTGGCGTCGTAGCCGTATTCCTCATAGTCCAGCGGGTTCGACGCATGCGCCCCCACCGTCGTCGACGGATAGGACAGCCGGCGCACCCGGTCGAAGCCGTCATAGGTGAAGGTCGAGCGGTTGCCCTCTCCGTCCTCCATCCACGCCACGCGGCCGTTGGCGGTCCAGTCTTGGGCCATCAGGGTGCGCTGGTTGGGGGCGCTTTCGCCCTGAAATACGCGGATCAGGCGGTTCACGTCGTCATACAGCTGGGTCGTGATCCGGTCGGGCCCAAAGGCGCCGGGCGTCGTCACCCCCACGCAGGCCGAGGTCGGCAGGGCGCCGAAGGTCGCCGGGTTCATCCGCACGGCCGTGCAGGTCAGCCGACCGACCGAATCATAGGTGTATTGCGTCACCAGCGGATGGGTCGAGCCGTCGAAGGCGGTCTCGCGCACCTTGCGTCCCTGGACGTCATAGTCGGTCAGGGCGGTCTGCAGCGCGCTGAAGCCCGCCCAGTCCAGGTCGCTCTGGCCCGCCGTCGTTCCCTGTTGCACCCGGTCGACCTGGCCGTCGGCGTTGTAGCGGGTGCGCACCGCCGGATAGAGGCGCGCGCCCCCGCCGTCGGGATCGGGGCCGATCGCGCCCACCGCCTGGCGCATGGCGTCATGGACATAGCGGGTGGTGTCCGCCGCGCCGGGCAGGGGGCCGTCCACCGTGCGCACATCGCCGGTCGGCTCATAGGTCGTCGTCACCGAGGCCGTCAGCAGGCCGTCGCCCGACCCGCTGGAGACCACGACCGGCAACAGATTGCTGGCCACGCCGACGCTTCCGGCCTGATAGACGGTGTCGGTCACCACTTCGTCGGCCAGGCCCGCGCAGGTGGTCAGCGTCTGGCAGGACGAGGTCTGGACCGGCAGCCAGATGGCGTTCGCATCCTGGGTGATTACCCCCAGGCTGTCGCGGTCCAGGCGTTGTGCGAGGCATAGGCCGTGCGTGTCTGCGGCTGGACGGCGCCTGGCGTCGGGGCCGGTGCGGTCACGCTCAGAACCCCGCCATGGGTGCTGCTGTAGGTGAAGGTCGTGACCGCGCCGCGCGCGTCGGTGATGGTGGCCGGACGGCCGCACAACGCCGGCGTGGCCGGGCACCCGGCCGTCAGGGTGGCGCCGATCGTCGTGTCGGCCAGGCCCGAGCCCGGCTTGCCCTTGCGCGTCACCGACACCAGGTCGCCACGCGCCGTCCATCCGTATTGCCGGCGGTCGCCTTCGGGATAGGTCACGTCGGCCAGGCGGAAGTCGGGACTTGGATAGTTATACTGGGTGGTGTTGTTCAGATCATCGGTCACCGTCAGGGGCCGCACCACGCGATAGTCGGTCACGCCCATATCGACCTGGGTCGCCGTCAGCACCGCCTCGGTCGTATGGGCCAGGGGATCTCTGACCAGCGTCGTCATCGTTTCCTGGTACGGAGGCGGTGAAACGACCGGCGACGGCGTGTAGGTGTAGCTCCAGGATCCGCTGCCGTCGTTGACCGAGGCGATGCGCGTGCCGCCGGCGTCATAGGTCAGCGACACATTCTGCCCGGTGCTCAGCGTCGGACGGCGCAGACCCGTCAGACGCCCCCCGCTGAACAGCAGCCGCGTGGTCCGGCCCAGGGCGTCGGTCACGCTCTTTTCGCTGGCGCTCTCGGCGAAGGTCAGGCTGGGCCAGGTGCGCGAGAAGACGCAGGTGTTGGCCGTCGGATCGCAGGCATCGACCGCATTGTTCAGCGCCGTGACCGTGACCGTCCGGTACCAGTCGGCGCTCCAGACGTTCGAGGCGTACTGGAAATGGATCTGATAGCCGTGGTTGTTGGTGACCGATTGCAGGCGGCGCGCCTGAAAGCCGCTGGTCATGGTGATGGCGGTGTAGGTGAAGACGATCCGCTCGCCATTAGGCCGCACCAGGGTGCTGATGAGCCCCTCATTGGCCACGAACGGGCTGTAGGTGACCCCGCCGCCGAAGGTGGCCACCGATCCGTCCAGCGCCGTATAGACCATCTGCCCGCCGGGCTTCTCCAGCGTGCCGTCGCCGTCCACCGCCTCGAACGCGCCGCCGACCAGCGGCAAGAAGACGTGCGAGGCCCCCATCACGGTGACGGTGTAATAGGGGTTGGTCGGCGGCGAGCCGGTGAACGGCTGTCTGACCACCATGCCGGCCAGGCTGTTGCGCCACTTGCCCGAGGCGGTGTCGTAACCGGCCGAATAGCTCAGCCCGCCCTGACCCGCCGGTCCCATCGAGATCGGCGTCGTGGTGTAGGCATAGGAGCCCGAATACAGGTTCACCCCCCGCGCATCGACGGGATTAAAGGCGTCCGGCGGCGGAATCTGGGGTCCGGCCTGGGCCTGGGCCGCACCTGCGCCGCACAGGGCCAGCGCGATCCCCGACAGCGCGGCCGCCGCGCGCCGCATCGCCGAAGGAGGGACCGGGGACTTCGCCTTATCGTACATCGCGCCCATCCCCCTCAGTGACAGCAGGTGTGGGTGGCCCACACCGGGGTCGCGCCGTCATAGATGACCGCATTGCCGTCGTTCTGAAGCACCAGTTTCGCACCGGGATGGCCGCTGGTGCCCGAAGACCAGAGCACGGTGTCCGTGGCGCTGTAGAGGACCAGATTCCCCTTCGTCTCCATCCGCAACGACAGGCCCTGACCATTGTTGGTCGCTGAATTCCACAGGGGCGTGGTTCCGAAATTCAGCACCAGATTGCCGTCCACCTGAAAGGAAAAGGTAAAGCGGCTGTCGGTGGAGATCAGGCGCTGGAACGGGACCAGGGTTTCGCCGGGGCGCAGCTCCTGCACGACGGCCAGGACGGGAACGGACACGACTCCGCGCGACAGGCGATTATCGGCGTCGTCATTGCCATAGCCGGTGTAGCTGCCGGCGCTGGCGGTCACCGACCGCGCCACCCCGACCAGCCGGCCATAGGCGTCATAGCGATAGGTGGCCTGTTCCTGGGCGAAACCCGGCGCCGCCATCAGAAGGGCTCCAACAAGCCCCGAGAGGAAGTACCGTCGCATCGGCCGCCCGCCTGTTAAGGCGAAGCTGAGCCGGATCGGAAATCGCGTCAAGCGCGCAACTCGCGAACCGCTGCGTGCATGACTTGCCCGCAGTGAGGGGCTGGAAGGGGTATGCGCAGGGTTGGCGAAAGCCGAATTTTCAACCTCTCACACCCCGAACCACTTCGCGTCCGAACACAGGCAGATGTGTCGGAACCAGGGCTGGGCGGTGGGCGAGTTGTCGGAAAACCGTGCCGGCGACAGCTGCACCAAGATCATGATCTAATTGATTTAAAGGCTTTCGCCCGCCCCCTCACGCCGCCCGCTTCATCGCACCTCTGAGCGGATGAAGGCGCGGGCGCGGGCGACGGCGGGCGCCAGGGTGTCGTCGAAGGGCGCGCCGTCCGCAAGGGCGATGTCCAGCCCCGCGTAAGCCGCCGCGACTGTCTGTTCCAGCGACGTGTCCGGCATGCCGGGCCGGCGATAGGCCGTGCCGGCGTCTTCCAGCCCCAGGCGTTCGGCGATCTCGGGATAAAGAGGCCAGATTCCGCCGGGCAGCAGCCGGTCCGGCGGCGTCGCGACCGGCGTGGTCGCCGTCAGGCCTGCCTGGGCCAGCACCTGGCGGGCCACATCCTCGATCACCGCCGGGACAGGATGGTTGACCGTGTGCATGAAGGGCCGCGCCTGCGGCGCCAGCCAGCGGCAGGGATCCAGGCCCAGGGCGCGCCACTCATCGTCCATCGTCGCCTGGGCCGCGGCCAGGGCGTCGAAATAGCCCAGCCGGGCATAGGTGTAGGCGTTGAACAGGCTAAGGGCCCGATTCTGCGGCAGGCCTTCCAGCGCCGCCGCCGCCGCCAGGGCGGAATGCAGCGGTCCTGCCGCGCCCGGCACGGCCTGGCCCCCATGGAACAGATGCAGGCAGTCGGGATGGAAGCCCCGGAACAGGATCCAAGGCGCCGCCACCACGCGCAGCCCCCGGGCCTCCAGAGCCTCGGGCTCGGGCAGGCCGAAACGGGCGCGGTGCGTCGGCCTGGCCTGCATCACCACCAGCTCGGCCCCGTCCAGCATGGCGTCCAGCGCCGACAGGGCGTCGGCATCACCCGGCGTCATTCCCGTCAGGCTGAAGGCGTGCGCCTGCAGGCCGGGGGACAGGGCCTCCAGCCAGTCGGCCAGGCTCTGGGCCTGGCAGTTGCCGATCACGCAGGCGACCGTCACGGCTCGATCGCCTCTTCGTCGCAGATCACCTGGGCCAGGGCCGCGTGCTGGTCGTCGGCGGGGGGGCGGGGGGCGGATGCGGCAGGCGCGGCCGTCCTCGCCGGCGTGTCGGCCTGGTCCAGATAGGCGCGGGCCAGCTCGGCCATGACCCGGTTCACGCCGGTGGGTGTGACGGTGCGAAGATCCGCCGCCCACAGGCCCGACCCGGCCTGAAGACCGGTGACGATCTCGTAGCTGGGGAAATAGTCCACCCGATCCAGGGCGTCGCAGACCATGCCCGCCGCCGCGCGCAGCACCGCCTTGCTGTAGCCGGTCGAGACCAGGACATGCCGGTCCTCGAACGTCGCCTTCAGCGGCACGGGCGACACGGTCAGCAGCACCCGCAGATCGGGCCGCAGCGCGCGGGCCATGTCGATCAGGGCCGTCAGGTCGTCGACCGTCTGCTGCACCGTGAAATTGTGCGGCCGGATGTGGTCGGCGTCGTCCGGCCCGCCCGCCACGCCGGGCGCCAGCGGAAAGACCGCCCCGTCGCGCGCCGACACCCACCCCTCGGTCAGGCCCAGGGTGAAGACGAAGACGTCCATGGTCTCGAACATCCGCCGCACGGCCGCCAGATGGGTCGCGCGGTCGTCCTGCATCTGCGCCGCATCGGCGAAGCCGCCGGGATGGGCGCGCGGACGGAACGGATCGACCACCCGCCCGTCGCGGGTGCGCCAGGCGCCTTCGTAGGGCGCGAACAGGCCATAGGCGCGCTGGAACAACTGCAACAGCTGGCGGGCGCAATAGATGTTGCCGAACCGGGCGGGAAAGACGCCGTACCCTTGCACCTCCGGCCCCGTCTCGGTGACCAGATAGTCATAGCCCCGCGCGGTCAGGGCGCGGCTGATGTGTTGGGCGAAACAGCTGCCGGCGGTGGCCACCCGGTCGGTCGGCGCGATGGCGAAGCCGGGCTGGACCGCCGGGCGGATGTCGTCGGGCGCCAGGTTGGCGACCGCGCGGGACCAGAATGCGTGATCCGGCGCGCCGCTGTACGGATTGTCGATCATAGGGTGCGCGGGCGCCTCAGGCCTTCAGCCGGGCGTCGAAATGGGCCAGCAGGCGGCGCCAGCCGTCAGCGGCGTCATCGGCGCGGTACGAGGCGCGATAGTCGGCATGGAAGCCGTGCGGCGCGTCGGGATAAAGGTGGATGGCGCTGTCGTCGTCGCCTTCGCGCTCCAGCGCGCGGCGCATGGTCTCGACCGAGGCGTTGGGGATGCCCTGATCCTGACCGCCGTACAGGCCCAGAACCGGCGACTTCAGATCGCCCGCCAGATCGACCGGCCAGGGGCGGCCCATGGCGATCTGGGCCTCATTGGCGTCAGGGGCCGGGGCCAGGCGGCCGTACCAGGCGACCCCGACCTTCAGCGCGGCGAACCGGGCGGCGGCCTGCCACACCACCTTGCCGCCCCAGCAATAGCCGGTGATCCCGATCCGGTCGGCCCGGGCCCACAGCTGGCCGTCGATCCAGTCCAGGGTCGCGGCGATGTCGCCCATGACCTGTTCATAACCGGCGGCGGCGACGATCTCCTGCACCCGGCGCATGTCCGACAGCGGCGCCGGGTCCGCCACGCGCACGAAAAAGGCGGGCGCCACGGCGGCGTAGCCGGCCTGGGCCAGGCGGCGGCAGATGTCGCGGATATATTCGTGCACGCCGAAGATCTCGGACGCCACGATCACCACAGGGAAGGGGCCGTCACCCGCCGGCCGGGCGACGAAGGCAGGCAGATCGAAGCCGTCGGGGGCGGGGAAGGTCACATCCTCCTGAACCAGCCCCTCGGACGAGGTGGTGATCGGCCGGGCGTCCTGGGCCAGGGCGGCGGTGGCGTAGCCGGCGAAGAACAGGCCGCCCAGCAGGCGACGGCTCAGGCGGAAATCGTCGGCGTCGGGGCCTTCGGGACGGTTCAGCACGGTCATGCGGGCCTCCTGTGGCGCAACGGCCGGACTGTGACGACGAGGGCGCGTCGCGTCGAGTCACGATCCGTGTGAAGGCCCGGCCCGCCGCAGCGTCAGGTTCATCCTGCCGCCGCCGGGCATCAGGCCCGATGACCCCGCCAGGATGCGATCCACCCCGTGCCGCGCCAGCCGCGCCGGGCCGGTCAAGGCGCAGATGTCGCCGGATCGCAGGCGGAACGACCGCGTCGGCCCACCCGTCGCCGCCCCGATGCGGAAGACGGCTTCGTCGCCCAGGGAGATCGACAGCACCGGCGCGGTCAGATCGGCCTCGTCCCGGTCCTGATGCAGGCCCATGCGGGCGTCGGCGTCATACAGATTGACCAGGCAGGCGTCCGGGGGCGGTCCGCCCAGCCGTTCGTCCCACAGCGCCAAAAGCGGCGCCGGCATGGGGGGCCAGGGTGCGCCAGTGACCGGATGCGTCGTCTGATAGCGATAGCCCCTCGCGTCGGTGACCCAGCCCAGCGGCCCCAGATTGGTCATCCGCACCGACATCGGCCGCCCGCCCGGCGTGATGGGGCGATACAGGGGCGCAGCTTCGACCGCCGCCAGGACTTCGTCCTTCAACGCCTGCTGTTCGTCAGCAGAAAGGGCTCCCGGCCAAAGCCGGAAGCCCTCGAAACCACTGTCGATTTCACGCGGTGCGCCCATGCCCGAAACATAGGCTGACGCGCCCCGCGCTCAAGCAGCGAACGCCCGCGGCGTGAGCGTAGCGCCCACAGAACGCGCTCAAGCAGCGAGGCTCCGCGAGCCGAGCGTTAGCGCCCGCGCTTAGCGCGTATAATAGTAGTCCGCGATCTGGCAGACGTTGACGTTCATGCGCGTCAGCACCTGGCCATTGGTGAACTCGGCCTTGAAGTCATAGACGCAGGCGCCCGAGCCGTCGTCGACGTTGATGGTGACGCTGCGGCCGTTGCCCAGGACGCTGGAGCCCAGGATGTCTTCTTCCCAGCTGCTCTTGCGCGAGTCCGAGGCGTAGAAGCGCAGCATGGTCCAGCCGGTCTGGTTGTGGATGCGGACGCGGCGGTTGTAGCCATCGCGCGACACCTCGATCACCGCGAATTTGGATTCTGCGGGGGCGGCCGGGGCCGGGGCGAAAGCCATGGCGCCCAGGGCCGTGGCGACTGCGGCGGCGCACAGGGCCGCGGACTTCAGGCGGATCATCATAGTCTCTCCAAGCAAGCGGCCCCGGAAGCGGAGCGGCGATGACGGTGTTATGGCCGATAAGCGGCGCCGTTGCACCTGACGACGCCTGACGGGGCGCAGATAGGCCGGATTCGTCCGCCGGCCCCACAAAGCCCCCATAAAACCCTTGCAGCGGATGAGGGCTTTCCCATATCGGGGCCAACCCGGCGCCCCTGGCGGCGGATTGTGCATCAAACCCCCTGGGGGCGGTCACGCGCGGCGCTTGATCCAAGGCCGCCGCATCGCCCGCCGAATGGAGAAAAACGGAAAGCCCATGAGCAAGATCATCGGCATCGACCTCGGCACCACCAATTCGTGCGTCGCGGTCATGGACGGCAAGAACCCCAAGGTCATCGAGAACGCCGAGGGCGCGCGCACCACCCCGTCGGTGGTCGCCATCCAGGACGGCGGCGAGACCCTGGTGGGCCAGCCCGCCAAGCGCCAGGCCGTGACCAATCCGGCCAACACCTTCTTCGCCATCAAGCGCCTGATCGGCCGCCTGTTCGACGATCCCGTCGTGGCCAAGGACAAGGGGATGGTGCCCTATGAGATCGTCAAGGGTCCGACCGGCGACGCCTGGGTGCGCGCCCACGACAAGGACTATTCGCCCCAGCAGATCAGCGCCTTCACCCTGACCAAGATGAAGGAGGCCGCCGAGGCCTATCTGGGCGAGAAGGTGACCCAGGCCGTCATCACCGTGCCGGCCTATTTCAACGACAGCCAGCGCCAGGCCACCAAGGACGCCGGCAAGATCGCCGGTCTGGAAGTGCTGCGCATCATCAACGAGCCGACCGCGGCGGCCCTGGCCTATGGGCTGGAGAAGCAGGACGGCCAGAAGATCGCCGTCTATGACCTGGGCGGCGGCACCTTCGACGTCTCGATCCTGGAGATCGGCGACGGCGTGTTCGAGGTGAAGTCGACCAATGGCGACACCTTCCTGGGCGGCGAGGACTTCGACCTGCGCCTGGTCGACTATCTGGCCGATGAGTTCAAGAAGGAGCAGTCGGTCGACCTGCGTCAGGACAAGCTGGCCCTGCAGCGCCTGAAGGAAGAGGCCGAAAAGGCCAAGAAGGAGCTGTCCTCGACGGCCCAGTACGAGGTCAATCTGCCGTTCATCACCATGAACGCGTCTGGCCCGCTGCACCTGAACATCAAGCTGACCCGCGCCAAGCTGGAAAGCCTGGTGGAAGATCTGGTCCAGCGCACCATCGAGCCGTGCAAGAAGGCCCTGGCCGACGCCGGCATGAAGGCGTCCGACATCGACGAGGTCGTTCTGGTCGGCGGCATGACCCGCATGCCGATGGTCCAGGAAGCGGTGAAGAAATTCTTCGGCAAGGAGCCGCACAAGGGCGTCAACCCCGACGAGGTGGTGGCCCTGGGCGCCGCGGTCCAGGCCGGCGTGCTGCAGGGCGACGTCAAGGATGTGCTGCTGCTGGACGTGACCCCGCTGACCCTGGGCATCGAAACCCTGGGCGGCGTCTTCACCCCGCTGATCGAGCGCAACACGACCATCCCGACCAAGAAGAGCCAGGTCTTCTCGACCGCCGACGACAACCAGTCGGCCGTGACGATCCGTGTCTTCCAGGGCGAACGCCCGATGGCCGCCGACAACAAGGTGCTGGGTCAGTTCGACCTGATGGGCATTCCGCCGGCCCCGCGCGGCATGCCGCAGATCGAGGTCGCCTTCGACATCGACGCCAACGGCATCGTGCATGTGACGGCCAAGGACAAGGCGACCAACAAGGAACAGTCGATCCGCATCCAGGCCAACGGCGGCCTCTCGGACGCCGACATCGACAAGATGGTCAAGGAAGCCGAGGCCAACGCCGCGGCCGACAAGGAGCGCAAGGAACTGGTCGAGGCCCAGAACGCGGCCGACGGCCTGATCCACTCGACCGAAAAGGCCATGGCCGAACACGGCGACAAGATCGGCGCGGACGAGAAGTCGGCCATCGAGACCGCCGTTGAAGAGCTGAAGGCCGCCAAGGACGGCGCCAACGCCGAGGACATCCGCGCCAAGACCACCACCCTGGCCCAGGCGTCGATGAAACTGGGCGAGGCCATGTATGCGGCCCAGGGCGGCGGCGAGGCCCCGGCCGACCAGCCCGCCGACGACGGCGTGGTGGACGCCGAGTTCGAGGAAGTCTCGGCCGAGTCCGACGCCGGGAACGACAAGAAGGACGCCTGATCGCCTCAGGCGTCACTGGAACCCCCGCTTGCCACGCAGGCGGGGGTTCGTTTTTCATGAAACTTGCATCATTCGCCCCGGTCCCCATGTCTGGTCGGGTCGAAGGTTTCGCGGGCCGCGTCCGGCAAGAGACGCCATCGGGAAACGGGGTAAGAGGATCAACGCCGCATGGCGACGCGTGACTATTACGAGATCCTGGGCGTCGAGCGCACGATCGATGCGGCGGGCCTGAAGGCCGCCTATCGCAAGCTGGCGATGCAGCATCACCCGGACCGCAACGGCGGGTCCGAAGAATCCATGGCCAAGTTCAAGGAAGTGTCCGAGGCCTATGGTGTGCTGTCGGACGAACAGAAGCGCGCCGCCTATGACCGGTTCGGCCATGCGGGCGTGGGCGGCGGGGCCGGGGGCGGCAATCCGTTCGGCGCCGGGGGCGCGGGCTTTCACGACATCAACGATATCTTCTCCCAGGTGTTCGGCGACGCCTTTGGCGACGTCTTCGGCGGCCGCGCCGGCGGCGGACGCCAGAACAGCGGGCCGCGTCGCGGGTCGGACCTGCGCCATGACCTTGAGATCAGCCTGGAGCAGGCCTATCGCGGGGCCGAGGTCGAGATCGCCGTGCCCTCCACCGCCACCTGCGACGCCTGCGACGGCTCAGGCGCCAAGAAGGGCGCCAAGCCCGCCACCTGCACCACCTGCAACGGCGCGGGCCGCGTGCGGCAGGCCAACGGTTTCTTCCAGATGGAGCGGACCTGTCCCCACTGTGGCGGGGCGGGCCAGCGCATCGCGGCGGCCGACGTCTGCACCGGCTGTCACGGCCATGGCCAGGTGCGCCGCACCCGCAACCTCAGCCTGAAGATCCCCGCCGGGGTCGACGACGGCTCGCGCATCCGCCTGTCTGGCGAAGGCGATGCGGGCCAGCGCGGCGGGCCGCGCGGCGATCTGTATGTCTTCCTGTCGGTCAAGCCGCACGAACTGTTCGAGCGCGACAATCTGGACCTGCTGGTCACCGTGCCGGTGCCCATGACCACCGCCGCCCTGGGCGGGATCGTGGATGCGCCCTGCCTGACCTCCGAAGCCTGCGACGGCAAATGCAGGGCCGCGGTCGAAGTGCCGGCTGGCGCCCAGACCGGCAAGACGGTGCGGATCAAGGGCAAGGGCATGCCCCACCTGAACGGCCGCCAGCGCGGCGATCTGGTGGTCGAGCTGTTTGTCGAGACGCCCACCGAACTGACGGCCCGCCAGAAGGAGCTGCTGTCCGAACTGGCCGCCTCCCTGGGCGAAACCCAGACCCCGCGCAACACCAGCTTCACCGGCAAGGCCAAGCGGTTCTGGGCCGACATCCTGGGCGCAGACCAGGATAAGGCGGGCGCCGCGTGACGGCCCTGTTCCATGTCGGCATTTCCGGCGCGCGCGGACGGATGGGCCGCACCGTCTCACAGGTGCTGGACGCCCGCGACGATGTGGTGGTGGCCGCCCGTTTCGACTGGGGCGAGACGCCGGACCTGTCGCTGTGCGACGTGGTGATCGACTTCACCACGGCCGAGGCGTCGGTGGCCCTGGCCCGCGCGGCGGCCGAACGGGGCGGCCCGGCCCTGGTGATCGGCTCGACCGGCTTCACCCCCGAACAGGACGCCGAGATCCAGGCCGCCGCCGAAAAGGTGGCCATCGTCCGCAGCGGCAATTTCTCGCTGGGGGTCAACATCCTGATCGGCCTGGTCGAACATGCGGCCCTGCGGCTGGACGCCCGCGACTGGGATATCGAAATCCTGGAGGCCCATCACCGGCGCAAGGTGGACGCGCCTTCGGGCACCGCCCTGATGCTGGGCGAAGCGGCCGCCAGCGGGCGCGGCGTCGATCTGGCCGAGGTGCGCAATCCGCCCCACGACGGGGTCGGCGAACCGCGCGAGGCCGGGCGCATCGGCTTCGCCGCCCTGCGCGCCGGGGGCATCGTGGGCGAACACACCGTCATGTTCGCCTCGGACGACGAGGTGCTGACCCTGTCGCATTCGGCCATCGACCGCAGCCTGTTCGCCAAGGGCGCCGTGGCCGCCGCCGCCTGGGTGCGCAAGCGCCGGCCGGGCCTTTACGACATGCAGGACGTGCTGGGCTTCCGCCAGGCTTGACGCCTTATCCGCGCGGATGGGCCGAGGCGTAGGCCGCCATCAGATGCGCCGCATCGACAGCGGCGTATTTCTGGGTCGTGGACAGGCTGGCGTGACCCAGCAGCTCCTGAATCGACCGCAGGTCGGCGCCGCCGCCCAGCAGATGGGTGGCGAAACTGTGCCTCAGCGCATGGGGTGTCGCCGACGCCGGCAAGCCCAGCCGCCCGCGCAGCCTTTGCACCGCCGCCTGGACGTGTCGGGCGCTCAAGGCCGCGCCGCGCCGCGCTCGGAACAGGGGATCGTCCGGCGTCATGACGAAGGGCTGGGCCGTCAGATAGGCGTCCACCGCCTGACGCACGGCGGGCAGCACCGGGACCATCCGCGTCTTGTCGCCCTTGCCGGTGATGCGCAGCGTGTCGGGCAGGGGCGCATCGGCGCGGGTCAGGGACAGCCCTTCGGAAATGCGCAGGCCGCAGCCGTACAGCAGCGTCAGCACGGCCCGGTCGCGCGCGGCCTCCCACGGTTCGGCGTCGGGATCGGCGTCGGCTTCCTGCAACAGACCGCGCGCCTGGTCCTCGCTCAAGGGACGCGGCAGGGTCGGCTTGACGCGGGGGCCACGCACCAGGGCCAGCTGCGGCGTCGCCACGCCTAGCCGCCGGTCAAGGAAGGCGTGAAAGCCGCGAATGGCCGACAGGGTCTGGGACAAGGACCGGGCGTTCAGCGGTCGGTCGCCGCCGCGTCTTTGGGCCATGTGGGCCCGCACCTCGGCCGCGGTGACGGCGCCAAGGGCGGCGACGTCCAGCGCCCCTTCGCCGCGATGGGCCTGCAGAAAGCCCAGATACAGCCGCCCGATATGGCCATAGGCCTCCAGGGTGCGGGGCGACAGGCGCCGCTCGTGCGCCAGGTGCGCCAGCCAGTCGGACAGGGCCTGATCGGCCGTCATGCCGCGATCAGGCCAGGACGGGCCAGCGTTCGGCCATCCGTTCGACCACCCGGGTGATGAAGGCCGCCAGTTCGCAGCCCATGGCCGGGGTGAAGCCGTCTTCTTCCGGCGAGCCGAAGGCGCACAGGGCGTGCCGGGCCTCGGCGCCCGCAAACTGGGGCGCCATGCGGATCAGGGCCACGGACTTCACCTGATCCTCTGCCGGGCCGAACAGGTCCAGCCCCGCGAAATTCTGGCCCAGCCAGTGCAGGCCGTCGTCGCCGACCAGGCCATCGACCCGGCCCTCGGCCAGGGGGCGCCAGCCGAAGGGCACGCCGCCGGGTTTCTCAAGCGCGATCACCGCCGAGGCCAGGCCGAATCGCGCCTGGGCCGCCGCATCCAGTCGCCGGGCCAGGTCGGCGTGATTGCGCGCTTCCATCAGGTCCAGGGCGGCGGCGTGGGTCTGGGTCTGGGCGGCGAAATTGGCGCGGGCCACCGCCTCGATCTGCTTGCGGGCGCCCGATTCGCGCTCGACCACCGCCTCTAGCCGGGTCAGAGCGGCGCGGCCCAGATCGACCACCTTGCCGCGCCGGTCCAGGCCCAGTTCTTCCAGCAGGGCGGCGTCTTCGGTCAGGCTGTCGCCATGCGCCTGAACCCAGGCGCGGACCTGGGGCCAGTGCAGGGCCTCGCCGGGCCGGGCGTCCGTTTCCGTCGCAGGGAAGAGGTCCAATGAGCCGCTCAAGAGACCTCTCCGGGAGATCGGATGTTACAGGATGGACTGACCGGTTTTGCCCCAGTCGGCCAGGAAGGCATCCAACCCCTTGTCGGTTAACGGGTGTTTGACCAGGCCCTTGAAAACATCGGCCGGCAGGGTGGCGGCGTCGGCGCCGGCCAGGGCGGCGGCCGAAACATGGCCCGGATTGCGCAGGGACGCGGCCAGAACCTCGGTCTCGAACCCGTGGATGTCATACAGGGTGCGGATCTCCTCCAGCAGGCCCACGCCGTCGGCCCCGTGGTCCTCCAGCCGCCCGACGAAGGGCGAGATGAAGGTGGCGCCCGCCTTGGCCGCCAGCAGGGCCTGGGCGGCCGAGAAGCACAGGGTGACGTTGGTCTTGATCCCCTTGTCCGAAAACGCCCGCGCGGCGCGCAGTCCGTCCCAGGTCAGCGGCAGCTTGACCACCACATTGGGGGCGATGGCCGCCAGCTTGTCGCCCTCCCGGACCATGGTCTCGAAGTCGGTGGCCACGGCCTCGGCCGAAATCGGCCCCTCGACCAGGGCGCAGATTTCAGCGATGACCTCGGCGATGTTCCGGCCCGACTTGGCGATCAGCGACGGATTGGTGGTGACGCCGTCCACCATTCCGGTGGGCAGCATGTCCTTGATGACGGCGACGTCGGCGGTGTCGAGAAACAGTTTCATGTGGGGGGTGATAGCGGAAAGCGCCGGTCTTCGCCAACCGCTCCTTCCCCCCTTGCGGGGGAAGGTGGGCGGCGGAGCCGCTCGGATGGGGGTGCTGTTGGACAGGCCCTCAATCCCCGCTCATCGGCGCGCCGAGAGATCCCCCCCATCCGTCTCGCTCCGCGAGCCACCTTCCCCCGCGCGGGGGGAAGGGATGGATTTCGCATGATCGTCGCCTCCGTCCTTGTGCCGCTGCCGGTGCCCGAAGCCTTCGATTACGAGGTTCCGCAAGGGATGGACCTGGCGCGTGGCGATCAGGTCGCCGCGCCGCTGGGTCCGCGTCTGGTGCGCGGCGTGGTGACCGAGGTTCGAGAGACGACCGGATCGAACCGACGGCTGAAGGCGATCCAGGGGCGGCTGGACGATCCGTCCCTGCCTGAGCGCACCGTGGACTTCGTCGAATGGGCCGCGCGCTGGACCCTGTCGCCGCCGGGCGAGATGGCCGCCGCCGCGCTGAAGGGCCTGCGCGCGCCGCCGCCCCGGCCCGAACGGCGGATCGTCCGCGTCGCCGGGCGTGATCCGGCCCGCGCGACCTCGGCGCGGACGGCGGTGCTGGCGGCGCTGGGCGACCGGTCCATGCCGGCGGCCGAGCTGGCGCGGGCGGCGGGGGTGTCGGCCGGCGTGGTCAAGGGTCTGGTGGACGAGGGCGTGCTGGCGGTGGTCGAGATCACCGCCGAAGCGGTCTTTCCCGCGCCCGATCCCGACCACGCCCCGGCCGATCTGAACCCCGACCAGGCGGCGGCGGCCGACGCCATCGCCTCGGCCCCGGGGTTCGCCCCCTTCCTGCTGGACGGGGTCACCGGATCGGGCAAGACCGAGGCGTACCTGGAGGCGGCGGCGCGGATGGTGCGCGCCGATCCGACGGCGCAGGTGCTGATCCTGCTGCCCGAGATCGCCCTGACCCAGGCGGTGATGGCGCGCATCCAGCACCGGTTCGGCGTCGCCCCGGCCGAATGGCATTCCGCCGTCGCCCCGCCCCAGAGACGCCGGGTGTGGGAGGCCGTGCGCGCCGGGCGCTGTAATCTGGTGGTCGGGGCCCGGTCGGCCCTGTTCCTGCCCTTCGTCAATCTGCGGCTGCTGGTGGTGGACGAGGAGCACGACGGCTCGTTCAAACAGCATGAGGGGCTGGTCTATCACGCGCGCGATCTGGCGGTGGCGCGGGCTCGGATCGAGGGGGCGGCGGTGGTCCTGGCCTCGGCCACCCCGTCGCTGGAGACGCTGAACAACGCCGAGGCCGGGCGCTATGGCTGGCTGCGGCTACGGGCGCGGCACGGGGCGGCGGTCCTGCCGCAGGTCCAACTGCTGGACCTGCGCCAGAACCCGCCCGAGCGGGAGACCTGGCTGTCGCCGCCGCTGAAGGCCGCCATCGCCGAGACTTTGGCGCGGGGGGAGCAGAGCCTGCTGTTCCTGAACCGGCGCGGCTATGCGCCGGTGGTGCTGTGCCGGGCCTGCGGGCATCGGCTGACGGCGCCGGACACCGATTCCTGGCTGGTCGAGCATCGCTATACAGGGCGGCTGGTGTGCCACCTGACCGGCTTCTCGATGCCGCGTCCCAAAACCTGTCCCAGCTGCGGGGCCGAGGACAGTCTGGTCTCGGTCGGGCCGGGGGTCGAACGGGTCGAGGAAGAGGTGCGCGGCCTGTTCCCCGAGGCGCGCACGGCGGTGTTCAGCTCCGACACCACGCCCGACGCCCAGGCCGCGCGCGCCCTGGTCCAGGCCATGACCGACGGCGAGATCGATATCCTGGTGGCCACCCAGGCGGCGGCCAAGGGGCACAATTTCCCGCACCTGACGCTGGTGGGCGTGGTGGATGCGGATCTGGGGCTGAGAGGCGGCGACCTGCGGGCGGCCGAGCGCACCTTTCAACTGTTGACTCAGGCCACCGGACGGGCGGGCCGGGCCGACAAGCCGGGCCGCGCCCTGTTGCAGACCTGGACGCCCGAACATCCGGTGCTGATGGCCCTGGCGGCGGGGGATCGTGACGCCTTCGCCGCCACCGAATCGGCCGAGCGCGAAATGAGCGCCCTGCCGCCGCACGGCCGTCTGGCGGCGCTGATCCTGTCCAGCGAGAATGCGGTGGCGCTGGAGAAGGTCGCCGGCGATCTGGCCGCCGCCATTCCCAATGCCGAGCGGCTGGAGGTCTATGGCCCCGCCGACGCGCCCCTGGCCCTGGTGCGGGGGCGGCGCCGCAAACGGCTGCTGGTCCGGGCCGACCGCGATGTGGACCTGCAAGGCTTCCTGCGCGCCTGGCTGGCGCGGGTGAAGGTTCCCGCCAGCGTGCGGCTGACGGTCGACGTGGACCCCTATTCGTTCCTCTAGCGAGCGATCAGCGCGTCGCGCCGGGCTTCCACAGCACGTCGCCGCCGATGTGGCCGTTGGCGCGGCGGGCGGCGACGAACAGATGGTCGGACAGCCGGTTCAGATAACGCACCGCCTCCATGTTCACGCTCTCGCCCGTCTCGATCAGATGCACGGCCTGGCGCTCGGCCCGGCGAGCCACGGTGCGCGCCAGGTGCAGGTGCGTCGCCAGGGGCGTTCCGGCGGGCAGAATGAAGCTGTCCAGCGGCTTCAGGCTTTCGTTCATCCAGTCGATCTCGGATTCCAGCCGCTCGACCTGGGACGCCACGATACGCAGCGCCTCCCATTTCGGCGGCGGGTCCAGTGGGGTGGCCAGGTCGGCGCCCAGGTCGAACAGTTCGTTCTGGATGCGGGCCAGCATGGCGTCGATGCGGTCGTTCTGGCCCGAATGCAGCCGGGCGACGCCGACCACGGCGTTCAGTTCGTCCACCGCGCCATAGGCCTCGACGCGGGGGTCGGTCTTGGACACCGGCGCGCCGGACGCCAGGCGCGTTTGACCGGCGTCGCCGGTGCGGGTGTAGATGCGGTTCAGCGTCACCATGGCTTCAGCCTCCGTAGGTCGAGCGCCACCACAGGCCGGCCATCAGCAGCACGACCGCCAGCGCCTGCAGCGCCACCCGCAGCCGCATCAGCTTGTTGGACCGGCTGCGTGCCTCCGGCCCGTCGGTGAACAGGGTCTTCAGGCCGAAACCCAGGGTCACGGCCACGGCGCCGATGGCCGCCAGGATCAGGATGTCGAACAGGGTCATGGGGCCTTGATAGGCCCCCCGCGACTGCGGCGCCAGCGCGACACTGCGTGGCCGTTATTGCGACTTAATCGCACACCCCCTTGCCGCTAAGGTCGAAAAGTTATTGAGAAGCGCTCGCAACAAGACGGGCTTCTCCCAGGCCCGCCGCAGACTTCGGGGATTTCACCATGACCGCTTCTCTCTCGACCCGCCGCAAGGCCGCCTGGCTGTGCGGCGCCGCCGGCTTCGCCCTGCTGGCCGCCTCGCCCGCCCTGGCGCAGCAGGCGCCGGCCGCCCCGCCGGCCGAGCTGGAAGAGGTGGTGGTCACCGCCGCGGGCTTCGAGCAGCGCATCGAGCAGGCCCCGGCCTCGATCTCGCTGATCTCGCGCAAGCAGATCGAGGAGATCCGCGCGGTCTCCATCGCCGAGATCCTGACCGACGTCGAAGGCGTGGACGTGGGCGCCGGCGTCGGCAAGAGCGGCGGCCAGACCATCAACATCCGCGGCATGGGTTCGGACTACACCCTGATCCTGATCGACGGCCGCCGCCAGAACTCGGCCGGCAACGTCACGCCCAACGGCTTCGGCGAGACCTCGACCAGCTTCCTGCCGCCGGTGTCGGCGATCGAGCGGGTCGAGGTGGTGCGCGGCCCGGTGGCGACCCTGTACGGCTCGGACGCCATGGGCGGCGTCGTCAACATCATCACCCGCAAGATCGGCGACATCTGGGGCGGATCGGCCACGGCCCACTACACCCTGCAAGGCGATGACGAGTTCGGCGCCATCTGGGGCGCGAATGTCTATGCCGCCGGTCCCCTGATCGCCGACCGGGTCGGCCTGGCCCTGCGTGGGTCGTGGTCCGAGCGCGAGCAGTCGGCCCTGACCTATGAGCGCGTCGATGGAACGGACGCCCCCGTCACCGGCTTCGGCCGCAGCGCCACGGCCAACGAGATCTGGTCGCTGGGCGGGCGCGTGGCGCTGAACCTGCACCCGGACCACGACCTGTGGCTGGACGTCGACACCTCGAACCAGTGGTACGACAACTCGACCGGCCAGATGGGCACGGTCGGCGTGGCCGGCGGCTATGAAACCGCGCTGGAGTTCAACCGCAACCAGCAGGTGCTGGCCCACAACTGGCGTCTGCCGTTCGGGGCCATCGAAAGCACCCTGTCGCGCAACTACACCGAAAAGCTGGGCCGCATCGTGCCGGCCCTGGTGCCGGTCATCGGCGGCACGCCCCGCGCGGTCGAAAGCACCAGCGTCATCTTCGACACCAAGATGTTCTCGCAGTGGCGCAACCACACCTTCACCGTGGGCGGCCAGTACTGGGACGCCGAGATGATCGACGGCGTGGCCCCGGCGCCCTTCACCTTCGAGCAATGGGCCCTGTTCGTCGAGGACGAGTGGCGCTTCACTGACACCTTCGCGGTGACCGGCGGCCTGCGTTACGACGACCACTCGACCTTCGGCGACCATGTCAGCCCGCGCCTGTATGCGGTGTGGAACGCCAGCGACCAATGGACGATCAAGGGCGGTGTCTCGACCGGCTATCGTGCGCCGCGCGTGGAGCAGCTGGCCCCCGGCATCAACGGCTTCGGCAGCCAGGGCCGCCTGCCGCTGATCGGCACGCCGTCGCTGACGCCGGAAACCAGCGTCTCGACCGAGCTGGCGGTCTTCTATGACAACCGCGACAATTTCCGCGCCAGCCTGACGCTGTTCCACAACACCTTCGAGGACAAGATCGCCACGGGCGTGCCGGTGGCCAACTGCACCGCCGGCATCACCCGCGCGGTCTATGACGCCGGGACCTACAACAAGACCAACTGCGTGGACGTTGGCTTCTATCCGACCACCGCGACCTTTGGTCAGAGCGTCAATATCGACGAGGCCGAAACCCAGGGTCTGGAGGCCACCGCCCGCTGGCGCGTCAACGACGCCTGGACGGTTCAGGGCAACTACACCTACACCGACTCCGAGCAGAAGTCGGGCCTGTCGGCCGGCAAGCCCCTAACCGACACGCCCGAGCACATGCTGAACGGCAATGTCCGCTGGGCCGCCACCGAAAAGCTGAACCTGTGGCTGCGCGGCGAGTACCGTTCGGATCGTTATCGCGGCGCCGGCGCGGCCTATGACGCCCATGGCGACTACAAGGCCTACAGCCTGTTCCACCTGGGCGGCGCCTATGACCTGAACGACCGGGTGACGATCAACGCCACGGTGTTCAACCTGTTCGACACCGACTTCGTCAGCCTGCTGCCCTACGGCAATCCGGTGCAGTACACGCCCGAATACGCCAACAACCAGGAGCCCCGTCGCCTGTTCGTCTCGGTGACCACTACCTTCTGATCCCCGACGGAGCGATGCGCCTGTCCTCCTGATCCGGGCGCACCGAAACGGAAGAGCCGGCGGAGCGATCCGCCGGCTCTTTAATTTCGGCCTCAGGCTAGACGCGACGCCCGGACCGTCCGTGGTTTCGGTTCGCCCTGCCGAGCGCCGATCCCGCTGGCCTGAAGGCGGTCAAGAGGATCGTGCAATGGCGATGGGGGCTCAGAGCCCCAGCGCCCGGCGGATGTCGCGCCAGTCGATGTATTTGAAATTCTGCGTGCCGCGGTCGTTCACATCGTCCTGGACCACGACCAGTCCCTCGGGGAAGGGGCCGACCACGCCGCCCAGGGCGTCCAGGCCGTCGGTGCCGGTCACGCCGTCCACGGTCCCGTCATGCACGGCGAAGCGGCCGATCCAGACGGGCTGGCCCTGATCCAGCCGCCAGACGCCGAACCCGGAATCCCCCTGGCTGGAGACGATCAGATAGCGTTTGTCGCCGTCATGGATGACCGTCGCGCCCTCGACATCGGCGGTCAGACGGCCGTCGCCGACCGGCTGGACCAGGGTGCGGGCCGCGCCCGAGGCCGGGCTCAGGCCATAGCGCCACACCCCGACCATTTCTTCGCTGATGAACAGGGCGTCCGAGGCCTCGTCGGCGGCGCAGCCTTCGGAGATGGAGCCAACGGCGAAGCGGCGCACCTCGGTGGCCACCGGCCGGTTGGCGGCATCCGACGCGATCACCGACTGGCGCACCTGACCGTCCTTGCCGATCAGGATCGCATGCACCTGGTCGCCGACCCGGGCCAGGCAGAAGCCATAGGGTTCATCCAGGTCCGAGGCCACGAACCCCCAGGGCCGCACGGCGTTGGCCGCATCGTTCGACGCCGGATCGAACAGATAGAGCGAAATCCCCAGCCGCGTCGCGCCGCGGTCGCTGGCGCCCAGCAGCACCATCGACCGCCCGTCGACGTTCAAGCCCTCGATGACATCGACATTGTTCAGCAGGCCGTCGGGCAGGAACTGCAGCACCGCGCCGTCCAGCCCATAGATGTAAAGGCCGGCCTTCTTGTCCGTGCCGGCGACGAAGCCCTGGATGCGGGCGCCGTTGAACAGGGCGGGCGAACGGGCGGCCCAGATGGCCGGATCGTCGGCGGCGTCTTCGCCCGCCGTGCCGACCGAGGGCGTCTCCAGCGTCGCCATGACCGGGGCGCCGGGGCCGGGACGTTCGACGGTGGCGCAGGCGCCCATCGCGAACAGGGACGCCAGAGCGGCCGAAGCCAGGATGCGGGTGCGGATCAATCGAGCCTCCATCGGTTGGCCGCGCCAGACCATGCATGATGTTTCAGTTCTAGCGCCGGGAGGTGACGGTCTCTGACCGGATCCGTGACAGCTCTTCTGTCGTCGGAGAGTTTGACGCCGATCCTTCCCATGATCGCCACGCCAAGTTCGCTGGATCGTCGCGGCCGCGTCGCCGCCAGAGCCTAGCCGTGCCGTTCAGACCGGGCGCGTGATGCGAAACCCGGCGATCGGGGATGTCTGAAATGAAACTCGCTCTTCTGCTGGGCGCCGCCGCCGCGCCGCTGCTGCTGGCCGCGCCTGCGACGGCCCAATCCATCGAAGGTCCGGCCACGGCTCTGGACGAAGTGATCGTGACCGGTCAGCCGGTGATGCGCAATCGCACCGACGACGTGGTGCCGACCCTGTCCTACGACCTGGAGTATTTCCAGCGCTTCGAGCCGCTGACCGTGGGCGACGCCCTGAAACGCGTGCCGTCGGTCGCCTTCCTGTCGGATGTGCTGGAATCGGACGGCGTGCGCCTGCGCGGCATGGATTCGGGCTACACCCAGATCCTGATCGACGGCGAACGGGTGCCGGGCGCGGGTCTGGACCGGTCGTTCTTCGTGGACCGCATCCCCGCCGAGCTGATCGAGCGGGTCGAGGTGGTGCGCTCCGCCTCGGCCAACCGGTCGGGCGACGCCGTGGCCGGGGCCATCAACATCGTTCTGCGCGATTCCCTGTCGATGGATGGCGGCTATGTCCGTCTGGGCGCCCTGAACTGGGGCGACAGCGAATATGGTCGCTGGGGCGGGACCTATGGCCTGGTCTGGGGCGGCCAGGTCGGGCCGGGCCGTCTGCTGGTCGGCGCCAATGTCCAGGACCGCCGCAATCCCAAGGAGAAGTTCAGCTGGCGCTATGACGAGCCGAACGGAACCCTGGACAATGTCGAGGCCCAGACCGACGTGCGCGACGGCACGGACTATTCGTTCAACGCCGCCTATTCGGTCGATGTCGGGCCGGGCGAACTGGAGCTGTCGGCCGCCTTCGTGCGCACCGACCGGTTCCAGGACGAGGACTCGCTGGAATACGCCGACGGCGTGATGAACGACGCCCATCTGGCCGTGGTCAACGACAATGACCTGGACATCCGCACCGACAACCTGGCCCTGCGCGGCCGGTACAGCTTCGACATGCTGGGCGGCCGCACCCGCATCAAGCTGGGCTACGCCGCCATCGACGACGACCAGTACGAGTTCGAGGCCGAGTCCGAATATCTGCGCGACGCCAATCCCTTCCCGGACGAGGACCGCTTCACCCTGGATTCGGCCCAGGTGAACATCGAGGACCGCGAAACCTCGGGCGCCCTGGAGCACGAACGTGACCTGGCCAATGGCGCGACGCTGGAGTTCGGCGTCCAGTGGAACCTCAAGGACCGCGACACCTGGATCGCCGAGACGCCGCGCATCCGCTTCAACGTGCCGAACGCCCCGGCCCCGCGTCCGGCCATTCCGGCCTTCGGCGCCTTCAGCCCGGTTCCGGGCGGCGAAGGGACGATCGAGGAAACCCGCATCGATCCCTATGTCATGCTGTCGGGCGAAACCGGCGCCCTGAAATGGCAGGCGGGTCTGCGGTACGAAAACACCGAGACCAACATCACCGACGAAACGGCCCCGGCCGCCGACCGGGTGACCGAGACCGACTATGGCTTCCTGCTGCCGTCGGTCAGCCTGCGCTACCAGCTGTCGGCCACGGACCGGCTGATCGTCTCGGCCGCCCGCACGGTGCGTCGTCCCAACTTCGACCGGCTGCAGCCGGCGCTGCTGGAAGAAGAGTATGGCGACAGCGACTTCATGGGCAATCCGACCCTGAAGCCGGAAAGCGCCTGGGGCGTCGACGTCGGCTTCGAGCGCCGCCTGGGCCGTCGCGGCGTGTTCGGGATCAACGCCTTCTATCGTGACGTCACCGACCTGATCGAGGAAGTGAACACCGGCGTCGTCGGTTCGGCCGGTCCCGGAACCTTCGTCTACACGGTCGACAACGTCGGCGACGGCCGCGTCTGGGGGGTCGAGCTGGACCTGTCCACGCCGCTGGACTTCATCGGCATGGAGACGACCGGGGTGTTCCTGAACTACTCCTGGCTGGATTCCAAGGTCGACGATTTCATGGGAACCCGCCGGTTCAACGGCCAGTCGAACTATGTGATGAACGCCGGCTTCACCCACGACATCCCGACCTGGGGCGCGGCCTTCGGCGCCACCTACCGCAAGCAGGGCGACGCCCACGACCGCGTGCTGGCCGAAGAGGTCCGCACCTCGTACGGCGCCGACCTGGAGGTGTTCGTCGAGAAGCGGGTGGCCTCGAACGTCGTGGTCCGCCTGACCGGCTCCAACCTGCTGAACGCCTCCAAGGACGAGGTGTTCGACAAGTTCGGCAGCGTCGCCGATCAGATCAGCCGCGACTATGACGAGTATGAGCTGGAGACCGAGGAAGCCGGTCCCTGGTACCAGCTGGTCATGCGCATCGCCTTCTGACGACAGCCTGATTGACGCGATGAGAGGGCCGGGCGGCGACGTCCGGCCCTTTTCTTCTGTTCGCCGCAAAGTGACCGGCGCCGACTGGACGCCCGGACAGGGGGGCTCTAACTCGCCTGACGCGGGAGGCGCGCCTTAAATGGTTCGCCCTTTGCAGTGTATCTTTCCGAAGGGACACAAGCGTCCCGAAACGGGATGAGGCCAAGGCGTCCGATGGTTCTGGAAGGCGAAGTGAACTGGGTCCTGCTGCTGGCGGTCGTCGCCGGGGTCACGACGCTGATCGCCGTGATCGCCACCATCTTCGCCGTCACGCGCGGGGTGCGCCACGCCAGCGCCTCGGACGAGCTGGATCTGGTCCAGAAGTCCGCCGAGGCCGTCGACCGCCGCATGTTCGAAACCCTGAACGCCGTGCCGGTGGCCTTGGTCGAGACCGACCGGTCGGGCAAATTCGTCTTCGCCAACCGCGCGGCTCACCAGCTGCTGGGCCGCCGCGACGCCGAACTGCTGGGCCTGCGGTTCCATTCGGCCACCTGGGGCGTCACCTATCCCGACGGCCGGCCGGTGCCCGCCGACCTGTTGCCCAGCGCGCGGGCGCTGCGGGGCCAGACGGTCAAGGGCTTCCAGCATCTGATGGCCAATCCGGCCACGCGTCGGAAGATGCTGGTTTCGGTCACCGCCATGCCGATCGAGAACGCCCTGGGCGAGGTCACCGGCTCCATCGCCGCCCTGGTCGAGACCGAGGGTCTGTCCACGCCCGAACCGGCGCCCCAGATCGAAGCCCCGGCGCCGGATCCGGTGCTGGAGCTGACCCGGCGCGTGTTCGAGGCGGCGCCGGGCGCCCTGGTCATCGTCGGCGCCGACGGCGTGGTGCGTCAGGCCAATCCGGTGGCCCAGGCCCTGCTGGCCGAGCCGGTGTCGCCCGCCGGGGGCGACTTCGCCGAACTGTTCCTGGACGAGGCCGCGCGCGGCGCCGGGCGCCAGGCGCTGCATCTGGCCCGCGTCTCGCCCGAGGCCGAGATCGCGCCGGTGACGTCGAACGGCGTCGCCTGGTCCATCCTGCCGCTGGCCAATGCGGACGGGGTGATCGACGCCCTGCTGCTGTCGGGCGAGGCCGCGTCGGAAGCCGCCGAGGCGCCGGCGGAAACGCCCGATATCGCGCCGGACACGGCGTCCCTGGACGCGGCGCTGGCCGAGGCCGCCGCCGCCCATCAGGCGCGTGAGGCGGATCTGGCCGCCCAGCGTGATCAGGCGATGGCTGCGGCCCAGGCCGCCCGCCAGGAGGCCGAAACCGCCCGCCAGGCCGCGCGCGAGGCCGAGGTCCGGGCCGAGGCCGACCTGGCCGGCGGTCGCCGCATGGAGAATGTCGGCCGTCTGACTGGCGGCCTGGCCCATGATTTCAATGCCCTGCTGGCCGTGATGACCGGCGCCCTGGACATGATGCTGCGCCAGGCGGACGATCCGGCGCGCGTGCGGCGCCTGGGCCAGGCGGCCCTGGCGGCCGGTCAGAGAGGCGAGGCCCTGACCCGTCGTCTCAGCGCCTTCGCCCAGGGCGATGACGATACGCCCTCGCTGCAGATTCTGGACGCCGCGGTGCTGCTGAAGGCGATGGAAAGCCGTCTGCGCGCCCTGGCCGGGCCGGGCGTGGACCTGATGATCGAGGCGCCGTCCGAACCCGCCCTGGCGCGGCTGGACCCCGTGGCCTTCGAAGGCGCGGTCAAGGCCCTGACGCTGAACGCCATAGAGGCCGTGGGCGGGGCCGGTTCGGTGGCGGTGCGTCTGGAAAGCCTGCTGGAAGGCGGCCTGCGCCTGTCGGTGCGCGACAGCGGGCCGGGCATGGACCGCGAAATCGCCGCCCGCGCGCTGGAGCCCTTCTTCACCACCAAGCCGGGCGCGGCGGGACTGGGCCTGCCCCAGGCCTATGCCTTCGCGCGCCAGTCGGGCGGCAATCTGTCGATCGATTCCGGTCCCGGCGAAGGCGCCGAGGTGGCCGTGACCCTGCCCGACGCCCCGCGCCCCAGCGACGCCGAAACCCGCGCCGCCTGACAGTCGTGAACGCCGGTCGCCCAAGGCGGCGCGCCGTGTTAACGTTTCGCCGGTCCTGAACGGAGCGGCGTGATGAAGATCCTGCGTTTCCTCTTGGTGCTGACGGTCATCGGCTATGTCGGCTGGCTGGCCTGGCCCGTGGTCGGGCCGATGGTCCAGGGCGGATTCGCCGACGTCGCGGCCGGGGGCTTCGACCTGACGGCGCCGCAGATGTGGCTGTGGATCGGCGCCATCACCCTTTATCTGGTCGCCGCCCTGATGCTCGGTTCGGGCAATCCCAAGGCGGCGGTGGCCTATTTCCTGGGCTTCCTGGCTGACGCCGTGCTGCGGCTGGCGCTGGACAGCCGGGGCGGCGGCTCGGGCGGCGCCTCGGCAGACATGGCCGAACGGTCGATCGAGGCCACCACCATGGCGGCCCCGGCGGCGGGGGGCGTCGATCCGACCTGGGTCGTGCTGGGCGCGCTGCTGCTGATCGGGGTCTTGGTGGTCTTGGTGTCGCGGCGGCGGCGCCGGACGCGGGTTCCGGGCCAGCTGGCGGCCTGATCCGGCCCGTTGAAACCTCGCGTCACGGCTGTTGAGCGCCCATATCCGGCGCGGCGGTTGACCCCGGGGGGCTGATCGCTAGTAAGTCCGGCGCGCCTTCTCCCTTTTGCGCCCCATCCAGACCCGAGGACGACCCGCCATGGCTGACGCCGCTCCGACCTATGACGTTGTGATCATCGGCGGCGGGCCGGGCGGCTATAACGCCGCCATCCGTGCGGGCCAGCTGGGTCTGAAGGCCGCCTGCGTCGAAATGCGCGACACCCTGGGCGGCACCTGCCTGAACGTCGGCTGCATGCCGTCCAAGGCCCTGTTGCACGCCTCGGAGCTGTTCGAGATCGCGGGCCACGAGTTCCCGACCCTGGGCATCAAGGTCGGCAAGCCGGAACTGGATCTCGGCCAGATGATGCAGCAGAAGACCGACAGCGTGACCGCCCTCACCAAGGGCATCGAATTCCTGTTCAAGAAGAACAAGGTCGACTGGCTGAAAGGCCGCGGCCGCATCGCCGGCCCCGGTCAGGTCGAGGTCGAGGCCGCCGACGGCGCCAAGACGACCTATCAGGCCAAGAACATCATCATCGCCACCGGCTCCGAGCCGACCCCCCTGCCGGGCGTGGATTTCGTGGACGGCAAGGTGATCGATTCCACCGGCGCCCTGTCGCTGGACAAGGTTCCGGGCAAGCTGATCGTCATCGGCGCGGGCGTGATCGGGCTGGAGCTGGGCTCGGTCTGGCGCCGCCTGGGGGCCGAGGTGACGGTGATCGAATATCTGGACGCCGTCGGCGCCGGCATGGACGGCGAGGTGGCGACCGCCTTCCAGCGCGGCCTGGCCAAACAGGGCATGAGCTTCCGCATGGGGACCAAGGTCACCGGCGCCAAGGTCGATGACGCCGGCGTCGAACTGACCGTCGAACCGGCGGCGGGCGGCGCGGCCGAGACGGTGCGCGGCGATGTGGTTCTGGTGGCCATCGGCCGTCGTCCCTACACCGCCGGCCTGGGGCTGGAGACGGTGGGGATCGAGACCGACAAGCGCGGCTTCATCGCCAACGATCACTTGAAGACCGGCAAGGACGGCGTCTGGGTCATCGGCGACGTGACCCATGGCCCGATGCTGGCGCACAAGGCCGAGGAAGACGCCGTGGCCGCCGTCGAGACCATCGCCGGCAAGGCCGGGCACGTCGATTACGACCTGGTCCCCAGCGTCATCTACACCAGCCCCGAAGTCGCCTGGGTCGGCAAGACCGAGGAACAGCTGAAAGCCGCCGGCGTCGCCTTCAAGAAGGGCAAATTCCCCTTCGCCGCCAACAGCCGCGCCAAGATCAACCACGAGACCGACGGCTTCGTGAAGGTGCTGGCCGACGCCGCCACCGACCGGGTGCTGGGCGTGCACATCTATGGCCCCCAGGCCGGCGAGATGATCTCGGAAGCCACGGTGACCATGGCCTTCGGCGGCGCCAGCGAGGACATCGCCCGCACCTGCCACCCGCACCCGACCCGCTCCGAAGCCGTCCGCCAGGCGGCCATGGGCGTGGAAGGCTGGACCATGCAGTCCTGAAGGCCGGCAAGGCCGAACCGGGCGACCCAAGACAGCAAAAGGGCCTGATCGCGTATCGCGATCAGGCCCTTGGCTTTTCCGGCCCGTGGACGGCGGCCGAACCGACCGATGTCGGCTTTAGTAGCGGTAGTGGTCCGGCTTGAACGGCCCGGTCTGCGGCACCCCGATATAGTCGGCCTGATCGGCGGCCAGGGTGGTCAGCTTGGCGCCCAGCTTGGCCAGGTGCAGGAAGGCGACCTTCTCATCCAGGTGCTTGGGCAGGGTGTAGACCGACTTGTCATAGGCCTTGGCGTTGGTCCACAGCTCGATCTGGGCCAGGGTCTGGTTGGTGAAGGACGCCGACATCACGAACGACGGGTGGCCGGTGGCGTTGCCCAGGTTCACCAGACGGCCTTCGGACAAGAGGATGATCTTCTTGCCGTCCGGGAATTCGATGTGGTGCACCTGCGGCTTGATCTCGTCCCACTTGAAGTTTTTCAGGCCGGCGACCTGAATTTCGCTGTCGAAGTGGCCGATGTTGCAAACGATGGCGTTGTTCTTCATCGCCCGCATGTGGTCGACGCGGATCACGTCCTTGTTGCCCGTGGCGGTGACGAAGATGTCGGCCTTGTCGGCCACGTCTTCCAGGGTCTGGACCTCATAGCCTTCCATGGCCGCCTGAAGGGCGCAGATGGGGTCGATCTCGGTCACGATCACCCGGGCGCCGCCTTGGCGCAAGGACGCGGCCGAACCCTTGCCCACGTCACCGTAGCCGCAGACCACCGCCACCTTGCCCGACAGCATGACGTCGGTGCCGCGACGGATGGCGTCGACCAGCGATTCCCGGCAGCCGTACAGATTGTCGAACTTGGACTTGGTGACGCTGTCGTTGACGTTGATGGCGGGGAAGGGCAGCTCGCCCCGCTCGGCCATCTGATACAGGCGATGCACGCCGGTGGTGGTCTCTTCCGACACGCCGCCGATGGCGTCGCGGATGGCCGAATAGAAGCCGGGCTTTTCCTTCAGATACCGCTTCATGACGGCGAAGAGGGCTTCCTCTTCCTCGTTCTGCGGGTTGTCCAGGACGCTGGCGTCCTGTTCGGCCTTGGGCCCCAGCACGCACAGCAGGGTGGCGTCGCCGCCGTCGTCCAGGATCAGGTTCGGGTAACCGCCATCGGCCCATTCGAAGATCTTGTGGGCGTAGTCCCAGTACTCCTCCAGCGTCTCGCCCTTGACGGCGAACACCGGGGTGCCGGCCGCGGCGATGGCGGCGGCGGCGTGGTCCTGGGTCGAGAAGATGTTGCACGAGGCCCAGCGCACTTCGGCGCCCAGGGCTTCCAGCGTCTGGATCAGCACCGCCGTCTGGATGGTCATGTGCAGCGAACCGGCGATCCGCGCGCCCTTCAGCGGCTGGGCCGGGCCGTATTCGGCGCGCACGGACATCAGGCCCGGCATTTCGGTTTCGGCGATGGCGATTTCCTTCTGGCCGAAATCGGCCAGGGCGATGTCGCGGATGATGTAATCGGTCATGTCGGGAACGGCCTTGATGTCGTCGTTCGGGGAAAGGTCGCGGCCGTATAGCCCGCCGCCGGGCCGGGGGCAATAAACGTATAAGGATATCCTTATATCAAACCTTGCGAAGCCTTCATTTGCGCCGAACCTGGGTCACTGTCAGCGTGCGGACGGGTAAGGAGCGCTGTCCCATGGGACTGGATCGCAGGGCTGTTCTGCTAGGCGTCGGCGCCAGTTTGACGTTGGGACACGGAGGGCGGGCGGCGGTGGGCGCCGAAACCGGCGTTGATCGAATGGGGCGGATGACGCTTCAGCTCTTCCTGAATGAACGCGGCCCCTTCCGTTTCGCCTTGGACAGCGCGGCCTCGATGTCCATGATCGCGGATGACCTGATCCAGCCTCTGGGGTTGCAGCGGGACGCCGACATCATGCTGCATACGCTGTTGTCGGGTGAACGGGCGCCGACCGTGCGGGCCGAAAGGCTTCGGTGTGGCGCCCTGCATCAGACCCGCCCCCGGATGGCGGTCGGCTCCCGCGTCGGCATGGCGGGCCTGGATGGTCTGTTGAGCGCGGTGGAGCTGGATCGGAAACGGGTGCTTATCGCCTTTCGCGGTGATCGCATGACGATCGGACGCTCGCGGGCGCGAGGGCGTTCGATGTTCGCGACGGACCAGACCGTACCCTTCCGGTCGCCTGAAGGGGTGGGGTTCCACAATCTGGTCATGCTGGATGCGGCCGTCAGTGGCCGTCCAGTCACGGCCATCGTCGATACCGGCGCCCAGTCGTCCATCGTCAACACGGCCCTTATCGACACCGTCGGAGGTTTGCCCGCCTTCGGTCGTGACGGATCGCGCACGCGGCCGGTCCAGTCGGCCACCGGAGAAACCGCCGAGGCGCGAATGATGGTGGTGCGCAACCTCAATTTCGGCCCTTTGAGTCTGGAGCGGGCGCCGGTTCTTGTCGGGGACTTCCACACCTTCGGCGTCTGGGGGCTGGGCCAGGCGCCGGCCATGTTGTTGGGGGTGGATCTGTTGGGGGTGTTCCGCAGCCTGGCCATAGATTTCGGCCGTCGCGATCTGACGTTCGAGGTCTGAGACTTGCCCTGTCCGGCGCTTCGGCGGACACAGCCACGATGACAGCGATTCCCGATCCCGCCCAACCTCGCCACGACTGGACCCTGGACCAGGTCGAGGCCCTGTTCGCCCTGCCGTTCATGGAACTGGTCTATCAGGCGGCCACCGTGCACCGCCGCTGGTTCGATCCGTCCGAGGTGCAGAGAAGCCAACTGCTGTCGATCAAGACCGGCGGCTGCGCCGAAAACTGCGGCTATTGCAGCCAGTCGGCCAGTTTCAAGACCGGCCTCAAGGCCGAGAAGCTGATGGATGCTCAGGCGGTGATCGCCGAGGCCATGGCGGCCAAGGCCGGCGGCGCCGACCGGTTCTGCATGGGCGCCGCCTGGCGCGAGCTGAAGGACCGCGACACGCCCAAGCTGGCGGCCATGATCGCCGGGGTGAAGGCTCTGGGGCTGGAGACCTGCGCCACCCTGGGCATGCTGAACGCCGACCAGGCGAAGCAGCTGAAGGCGGCGGGCCTGGACTATTACAACCACAACCTGGACACCGGGCCGGACTACTATGCCGAGGTGGTGACCACCCGCACCTATCAGGACCGTCTGGACACCCTGGCCCACGTCCGCGACGCGGGCATGCGCACCTGCTGCGGCGGCATTGTCGGCATGGGCGAAGAGCGCCGCGACCGCGCAGGCCTGCTGCACGCCCTGGCCACCCTGCCGGAATATCCCGACAGTCTGCCGGTCAACGCTCTGGTTCCGGTCGCCGGCACGCCGCTGGGCGAGCGGGTGCTGAACGAGGGCGAGATCGACCCGATCGAGTTCGTGCGCACGGTGGCGGTGGCGCGGCTGGTCTGTCCCCGGTCGCGGGTGCGCCTGTCAGCCGGACGCGAGGGCATGAGCGCCGAGCTTCAGGCCCTGTGCTTCCTGGCCGGGGCCAACTCCATCTTCGTGGGCGGGCGGCTGTTGACCACGCCCAACCCGGAACAGGACGCCGACGCCGCCCTGTTCGCCCTGTTGGACCTGAAGCCGGCCGTCGCCGAGCGCGCGACCGCCGCCGCGTAACCGGACCTTAAGCGGGCACGGCCTAGGCTGCGGCCATGGATCGTCGCGCCCTGATCGGATTGTCGAAGCCCGGACCCGCCAAGACGAGCGGCGGAGGCGGCGGCGGCGCGGCCAACGCCTATCTGCCCCTGCCCACCATCACCGCCACGGTGACGCGGCCCGGCGGGCGGCGCGGCGTCTTTTCGGTCGAGACGGGGGTGGATGTGGCGGATGCGGCCCTGCGTCTTCGCGCGGAACAGTCGGCCCCGCGCCTGCGCGCCGCCTATGCCGAAGTGTGCCAGCGCACGGCCCAGGCCATGCTGCCGGGCGCGCCGCCGGACATTCTGGCGCTGTCACGCGATCTTCAGGCCGCGACGGACCGGGTGCTGGGCCGCGCGGGGGCGCGGCTGTTGTTAGGCACCGTGATGGCCGTCTAGAGCAGCAGGCTCAGCGGGGCGCGCGCTTGGCCAGGATGCGTTGCAGCGTGCGCCGGTGCATGCCCAGGCGGCGCGCCGTCTCGGACACATTGTGATCGCACAGCTCATAGACCCGCTGGATATGCTCCCACCGCACGCGGTCGGCGCTCATGGGGTTTTCGGGCGGTTCGGGCGCATCGCCGACCGCCAGCAGGGCCTTGACCACATCGTCGGCGTCGGCGGGCTTTGACAGATAGTCGACCGCCCCGGCCTTGACCGCCGCCACGGCGGTGGCGATGGCGCCATAGCCGGTCAGCATGACGATGCGGGCGTCCTGGCGCCGCTCGCGCATGGCCTCGACCACCTTCAGGCCGTTGCCGTCCTCCAGCCGCATGTCCAGAACGCCGAAGGCGGGCGCCCCTTCACGCAGGATCTGCGTCGCCTCGGCCACCGATCCGGCCAGGGTGACCTGAAAGCCCCGCGCCTCCAGCGCCCGGCCCATGCGGGTGCGCAGGGCCTGGTCGTCGTCAAGCACCAGCAGGGAACGGTCGGGCAGGCCGGCGATACGCGCTTCGAGATCGGACATCGGGATTGGGTCTCCTGGGGCCTCAGGTCGGGTCGATCCTGCGCCCGGTCAAGGTTCAGCCGCCGTCCTGCGACATTTGGGCCGAGGGCGGAACAGCGGTGCCGGACGGCGGATCGGGCGGCGCCTCCAGCGTCTGGCGCGACCAGCGCACGGCCACCCGCGCCCCGCGCGCCGCCCCGCGCCGGCCGGCCTCGGGCGAGGCGGGGCCGACGCTCAGCACCCCGCCGGTCCGCTCCAGCAGCGTGCGGGCGATGAAGAAGCCCAGGCCCATGCCGCCCTGGCTGGGGGCGATGGGTTCGGCGTCTGGCGTCGGCGGCGGGGCCTTGCGGCCGCGCCGGGTGACCGGGCGGGCGGCGGCGGCGGCGATCTGGGCCGCCAGGGCCTGGCGCGCCTTGCCATGCGGACGACTGGTCACATAGGGTTCGCCCAGGCGCGGCAGGATTTCCGAGGCGAAGCCGGGGCCGTCGTCGATGACGGCGATCTCGATCCAGCCGGCGTCCACCGTGGCTTGGACCACCACGCGGCTGCGCGCGAAGTCGGCGGCGTTTTCGACCAGGGTCGACAGGCCGTGGATGATCTCGGGCAGGCGTTTGACGCGCGGCGCGGTGCGGCCGGGCGGTGTCAGCACCGCCACCTCGAACTCCAGGTCAAAGCCCCGGTGCGGCTCGATCACCTCTTCCAGCAGGGCCTTCAGCCCCACATCGGCATACAGTTTGTCGCCCTGTTCCGGCCGCTGGGACAGGCGCTGCAATATGCCCCGGCAGCGCTCGGACTGTTGCAGGATCAGGGCCGCGTCCTCGGCCGCCGGGCTGTCGGGGGGCGAGGCGCGCAGCAACTCCTTGGCCACCACCTGAATGGTCGCCAGCGGCGTGCCCAACTCGTGCGCCGCCGCCGCCGCCAGCCCGCCCAGGGCCGCCAGCCGCTGTTCGCGTTGCAGCACGTCCTGGGTCGTGGCCAGGGCCAGCTCCAGCTTCTCGGCGTCGGTCGCCACCCGCCAGGCGTAGGCGGCGGTGAACACCACCCCTGTCACCAGCGCCAGCCCCATGCCGAAGCGGTACAGCGGCGGCAGGTCCAGATGCTCGCCCATCCGCCACGGCAGCGGCAGAGACCAGTAGAACATCACCCCGGTGGCGATCAGCACCATCAGGCCCAGCAGCATGGCCTGGCGCGACGGCAGGGCGGCGGCCGCAATGGTCACCGGGGCCACCAGCAGCAGGCAGAAGGGGTTCTCCAGCCCCCCCGTCAGGGCCAGCATGGTCGCCAGCTGCAGGATGTCGAAACCCAGGTGGAACGCCGTCTGACGCCCGTCGGGCAGACGGTTGTCGGTGCGCTTCAGATGCGAGGTGGCGGCCAGATTGACCCCGGCGCTCAGCGCGATCACCGCCAGGCACTGCCATAACGGCAGGGGGAAATGCAGGGCGAAATAGGCCGTCAGCACCGTCGCGGTCTGACCCGCCAGCGCCAGCCAGCGCAGGATGATCAGGGTGCGCAGCGACAGGCCCCGCCCCCGGCGCGGCGTCTCGCGCCAGCCGGCCAGGACCGCGGGCTGCGGCTCGGGCTGCGACGACGACAGGGCTTCTTCAAAACTCACCCGCCCTCTATAGACCGCCGCGCACCGAACCGTGAGAGGCCGTCATGCCCCGTCGCTCCATCCTGTTGTTCGCCGCCGCCTGTGTGGTTCTGGCGGCCGTCATCGCCGTGGTGACCATCGTCTCCGCGACCCGGCGCGGCGAGCCTTCAGCCGGCGCGATCGAGGTGTCCCAGACCGGCCAGCCCCAGATCGGCGGCCCCTTCCAGCTGGTCGACCAGGACGGCCGCCCGGCCGACCAGACGATCCTGAATGGAAAATGGAGCGTGGTCTTCTTCGGCTTCACCTATTGCCCCGACTACTGCCCCACCACCCTGGGCGTGCTGAAGGCGGCGCAGGACCGGCTGGGCGACCAGGCGCGCGACCTGCAGATCGTCTTCGTCTCCATCGATCCCGAACGCGACACGCCCCAGACGCTGAAGGACTATCTGTCCAGCGAGGGCTTCCCCCGCGGCGTCATCGGCCTGACCGGCACGCCGGAACAGGTGGCCGGCGCCGCCCGCGCCTATCGCGCCCTGTACTCAAAGGAAGGCCAGGGCGAGGGCTATACGATGCAGCATTCCCTGACCCTGTATCTGATGGGGCCGGACGGCCGTTTCCGCGCCGCCCTGGCGCACGACCTGGGGCCGGAGCGTTCGGCCGACGTCATCCGCCGGGCCATGGCTCGGGGCTGAGGGCGGTGATGGCGGCGGCGATGACGCAGCCGTGTTCATAATCCTTTTGCGCCGATGCGCGTTTTATGTTGCCCTGCAGCAATTGGCGGGGGCCGCGTACAGGATTCCATGCTCTATTCCTTTCATGAGCTCGCCTATCAGTCGGCGGCTCCGTTTCGGATCGGCGCGCAGATGGCGCGGGCTTTCTGGACTTCACCGTTCAATCCTATGGCCGACACCGCCATCGGGCGCACGGCCTATGCCTCGGCCGAACTGTTCGAGAATCTGACCCGCCGCTACGGCAAGCCGGACTGGCGGCTGGAGACGGTCCAGATCAACGACAAGCCGGTGCGGACCGAAGAACAGGTGATCTGGGCCTCGCCCTGGTGCCGTCTGGTGCGGTTCGCGCGCAATCTTGGCGATCTGCGCCGCGCCAGGAAGCCGACGGCGGCGCCCGCCGTGCTGATCGTGGCGCCCCTGTCGGGCCATTACGCCACCCTGCTGCGCGGCACGGTCGAGACCTTCCTGCAGGACCACGACGTCTATGTCACCGACTGGGAGAACGCCCGCAACGTGCCGATGCTGGAGGGCCGTTTCGACTTCCACGACTATATCGACCACGTCCGCACCATGATCGCCAAGGTCGGACCGGGGGCCCATGTGGTCGGCGTCTGCCAGCCGGGACCGCCGGTGCTGGCCGCCTGCGCCCTGATGGCCCAGGACGGCGATCCCAACCGCCCGGCCTCCATGACCTTCATGGGCTCGCCCATCGATGCGCGCCTGTCGCCGACCGTGACCAACCAGCTGGCCGAGGAACGGCCCTTCGCCTGGTTCAAGTCGAACATGATCCACACCACGCCCCTGCCGTATCCGGGCGCCGGGCGGCGGGTCTATCCGGGCTTTGTCCAGCTCTACAGCTTCATGTCGATGAACGAGGACAAGCACGTCGACGCCCATCGCCGCTATTTCGGCCATCTGGTCGCCGGCGACGGCGACAACGCCCAGAAGCACGCGGAATTCTACGACGAATATCTGTCGGTGCTGGATCTGAGCGAGGAATTCTACCTTCAGACCATCGACATCGTCTTCCAGCAGCACCTGCTGCCGCGCGGCCTTCTGGAGCATCGCGGACGCCCGGTGGACCTGGGCGCCATCACCGACATCGGCCTGATGACCGTCGAGGGCGAGATGGACGACATCTCGGGCGTGGGCCAGACCCAGGCCGCGCACGGCCTGACGCCCAACATCCCCGACGACCGCCGCGAACTGTATGTCCAGCCCAAGGTGGGCCACTACGGCGTGTTCAACGGCCGGCGGTTCCGCGACGAAATCTATCCGCGGGTGCGCGACTTCATCGCCCGCAACGAAGAGGCGGCCGGTGGCCTATCAGCACGGCCAGCGACTGCGGCTTGAAGGGCTGACGGCCCGGCCGCTGGACCTGCGGCTGGCGGTCAACGCCCGGGCGCGACGCATCTCGATCCGCATCGACGCCCGCGCGGGCGAGGCGGTGGTCACGGCCCCCAGCGCCCGGCGCCTGGAGGAAGGCGTGGCCTTCGCGCGGCAGAAGGCGGTTTGGATCGCCGAGCGGATGGCGGCGCGACCGGACGGCGCGCCCCTGGCGCCGGATGCCCAGATCCTGCTGCACGGCCGGCCGGTGACCCTGCGGGCGACCGGCGGGGCCGGGGCGGCGCGGCTGGTCCAGACGGACGAGGGGATGCAGATCGTCTCTGGCGGCGAAGGCGAGGCCTTTTCGCGCCGGGTCCAGAACCTGCTGAAGCGCCTGGCGCGCCAGGCCCTGACCGAGCGCACGGACGTGCATCTGAAGACGCTGGGCCAGCGGCCGGTGACGGTGTCGATCGCCGACACCACCTCGCGCTGGGGCAGTTGCAGCCCGCACCGGCGCACCATCCGTTATTCGTGGCGGGTGGTGATGGCCCCGCCTGAGGTGCTGGATTATCTGGCGGCGCACGAGGTGGCGCACCTGGTTCACGCCGATCACAGCCCGGCCTATTGGTCGGTGGTCCAGCGGCTGGTGGGCGATCATCGGCCGCATCGCAAATGGCTGCGCGACCATGGCGGCGCCCTGCACGCCGTGGGGCGCTGAACCCGCCGGTCAGAAGAACAGCGGGTCGGCCTTGGGCTCGGGCGGCAGGCGGGCCTCGGACGGCTGGGGCGCGGTTGGGCGCACCACAGGCTGGGCCGGAGGCGTCGGGCGTTCCGGTTCGGGGCGATAGGGCTCGCCCTGGTTGGGATCGACCGGCTGTGACGGCGCGCCGCCGCCCAGGGCGTCGCCGATCTGGCCCATCAGGTCGCCAATGGGATCGGGCGCCTGCCAGCCTTCGGGCATGGCCGGGCCGTCGGGAATGCGCGGGGCGTTCAGGCGCGGCAGGGCCGCCTCCATGAAGCCCTTCCAGATGGCGGCGGGCGCGGCCCCGCCGGTGACGCCGCGCATGGCGGTGTTGTCGTCCTTGCCGACCCAGACGGCGGCGACGAAGCCGCCGGTGTAGCCGACGAACCAGGCGTCCTTGTAATCCGAGGTGGTGCCGGTCTTGCCCGCCAGGTCGCGCCCGCCAATGGCCACCGACCGGGCCGTGCCGCCGGTCACGACCCCGCGCAGCATCTGGTTCAGGTAATACAGCGACGGATTGTTGATCGCCTGGCCCGAGGTCTCGGGGCTGGCGCTGCGCTGATAGATGACGCGGCCCTGGGGCGTGCGGATGCGGTTGATGCCATAGGCCTCGACCCGGCGCCCGCCGTTGGCGAAGGCGTCATAGGCGGTGGCCATTTCCAGCGGCGACACCTCGACGGCGCCCAGGGCCATGGCCGGTTCCAGACCCACGCGGCTGGTGATGCCCAGGCGCCGCGCGGCGCGGGCCACGCTGTCGCGCCCGATCTGGTCGGCGACCGAGGCGGCGACGGTGTTGGTCGACTGGGCCACGGCCTGGGCCAGGGTCATCTGACCCGCGAAAGTCCCCGAATAGTTGCGCGGCGACCAGTTGCCGATGCGGATCGGTTCGTCCACCACCGGGGTCTGGGGCGTATAGCCGGCCTCCAGCGCCGCCAGATAGACGAAGGGCTTGAACGCCGAACCGGCCTGGCGCCGGGCGTCCACGGCCCGGTTGAACTGGCTGTCGGCATAGCTGGCGCCGCCGATCATGGCCCGCACCCGGCCGTCGCCGTCAAGGGCCACCAGGGCGGCTTGTTGCACGCCGCGCGAGCCGTCGCGGTCCAGAATGCGGCGCACGCTGCGCTCGGCCGCGGTCTGAAGCGTCAGGTCCAGGGTCGTCTCGACGATCAGGTCCTCGGTCGGTTCGCCGACCAGGCCGCGGATCGACTTGTCCAGCCAGTCGATGAAATACTGGGCATGCTGGGTCGCCAGGGTGCGTGACACCCGCACCGGCTCCAGCACGGCGGCGGCGCGTTGCGCGGGCGTGATGACGCCCATGTCCTGCATCTCGTTCAGGACCACCGTGGCGCGGGTGGCGGCGCGTTCGGATTCCGACACCGGCGAATAGCGCGACGGCGCCTTCAAAAGGCCCGCCAGCAGCGCCGCCTCGCCCACTGTCAGATTCTTGGCCTGTTTGTCGAAATAGCGCTGCGACGCCGCCTCGATGCCATAGGCGCCGGCGCCGAAATAGACCCGGTTCAGATACAGGGCCAGGATCTCTTTCTTGCTGAATTTCATCTCCAGCCAGACGGCCAGCATCAGCTCCTGCACCTTGCGCTTCAGGTTCTGGTCTGGCGTCAGGAACAGGTTCTTGGCCAGCTGCTGGGTCAGGGTCGATCCGCCCTGGACCACCCGGCCGGCGCGCATATTGGCCACGATGGCGCGGCTCATGCCGATGGGGTCGAAGCCGGGGTGCCACCAGAAACGGCGGTCCTCGATGGCGATGAAGGCCGCCGGCACATAGTCGGGCAGGGCGTCCAGGTCCGCCGGCGGCGCCATCTGGGTGCCGCGCGTGGCGATCAGGGCGCCGTTGCGATCCAGATAGGTGATCGAGGGCTGGCGATCGACCTGATACAGGCTGGAGGTGTCGGGAAGGTCGCGCGCGAAGACCGCAAAGAAGACGACCAGGAAGATCGCCCCCCACACGGCCAGAACCGCCGACCAGTACAGAAGCTTCTGCAACGGCGACCGCCCTGCGCGCGGTGCGCCCTGCTGCTCGCCTCGACCGAAACCCGCCATCGAAACCCTCAAGACCCTGTCGCCGCGTCCGGTCTAGCCGAACGTCGGTGTCGAGAAAACGCCCAGCCCCTATCACGCGACCGTGAAGGGCGTTTTCGCCGAAAGCATGACCGTGGCCGGGATTAATCTAAAAAGGCGTTCACCTCGGCCGTGAACCGTTCGGGCTGGTCCAGCATGATGAAGTGGGCGCTGTCGTTGATGCGTTTCAGCTGGGCCGACGGCAGGGTCATGAACGACATCCGATAGATGGTGTCCGTGATCTCGGGCGTCATGCCCGGGAATTCGAAGGCGACGTACAGAACCTGAACCGGCGCGGTGATGCGCGGCAGTTCGGCCCGCAGGTCGGTCAGCATCAGCTCGCGATAGGCGTTGGCCGACACGGAGCGGTCGCTGGTCGCCGCATCGCGCAGGGGGCCGGCGCGCAGGGATTCGGTCTTGATCATGCCGGTGACGCTGGCGGCGACCTGGGCGGCGTAGCCTTCGTCGCTCAGGGCCATGGAGCGGGCGTGCATGGCGTCCACGGCGGGGGTCACGGCTTCGACGGTCGGATTGACGCCGGGCGTGGCGAACATGGCGCCGGTGAAGGGGATCATGTCCACCACCATCAGGCGGCCGACGCTGTCGGGGTGGCGCGCCGCCAGCATCATGCCGAAGGTGCCGCCCATCGAATGACCGATCACCGCCGGCTTGTTCAGCCCCTGTTCGGCGATGTAGCGGGCCAGGTCCTGGGCCACCGCGTCCAGGATGGGGCCTGAGGCGTTGTCCTTGGGTTCGGCGCCGGCGAAACCCTGAACATGGATGCGATGCACGCGATAGCGGCCCTTCAGCGTCTCGGTCAGCCCGTCCCAGACGTGGGGCGACGACGACAGGCCGGGGATCAGGATGACGTCGCCGATCGGGTTTTCCGGCCCATCGACGCGGACGTGGAACCGGCCGGACTGGAAGTCGGCATGGGCATGACCATGGCCGGCCGGGGCGGCGGAGCCGTGATCATGGCTCTGGGCCAGGGCGGGCGCCCCGGTCATCAGGGTCGCGGCGGCGGCGAAGGCGATCAGACGGAGGCGCATGGGGCGGTTCCTGGCGGAAGAGGGATGAAGGCGTCACTCAACTTTGCATTTCAAAGTGGATGCGTCAATCGGGCGCCGACAGCCGCGACAGGCCGCGCGGCTCTTGATAAGAACGGGCCATGACCGCTGCTGCAAACGCCCCGGCCGAACCGGCCCGCTCCGCGCCCGAGGCCAAGGCCCCGCCGACCGCCTTCGGCAAGGGATTCGTGACCGACGCCTGGTATTTCGTCGCCCTGTCGCGCGATGTGGCCGACGGTTCGCTGCGCCGGCAGGAGCTGATGGGCGAGCCGGTTCTGATCGGCCGGACCCGCGGGGCGCAGGGCGGGGCAGGCCAGGTCTTCGCCCTGCGCGACATCTGCCCGCACCGGGCCGCGCCGCTGTCGGCGGGCCGGGTGGTGGACAAGCCGGGCGAAGGCCAGACGGTGGAATGCCCCTATCACGGTTGGCGGTTCCGGCCCGACGGCGGTTGCGCGGCCATACCGTCCCTGGTCCAGGATCAGGCGTTCGAGACGGACCGGATCAAGGTGCGCGCCTATCCGGTGCGCGAGAGCCAGGGCATGGTCTTCGTCTGGATGGCGGCCGATCCGCGCAATCCGTCCGAGCCGGACCACGAGCCGCCGGTCTTTCCCGGCGTGGTCGGCGGCGGGGCCAAACTGGTCGAATGGATGGATTTCGACAGCCATATCGACCATGCGGCCGTCGGCCTGATGGACCCGGCGCATGGCCCCTATGTCCACCAGCAGTGGTGGTGGCGGTCCGAACATTCGATGCACGAAAAGGCCAAGGCCTTCGCCCCTAGCGAGCGCGGCTGGGCCATGGTTCGGCACGCGCCGTCGTCGAACAGCCGGGCCTATAAAATCCTTGGCGGGGCGCCGGCGACCGAGATCACCTTCCGCCTGCCCGGCTATCGCTGGGAGCACATTCAGGTGGGCGAAAAACAGGTGCTGGCCCTGACCTGCCTGACGCCGATCACCGAGACGAAGACCCGCATCACCCAGATCTTCTGGTCCGACCACTGGGTGTTCAGCCTGGCCAAACCCTTCCTGCGGATGGGGGTGGTCGCCTTCCTGAAACAGGACGGCGGCATGGTGAATCTGCAGAACGAGGGCCTGCGCTACGACCCGGCCCTGATCTGGATCGACGACGCCGACAAACAGGCCAAATGGTATCAGCAGCTGAAGCGCGAATGGATCAAAAGCCGCGCCGAGGGCCGCGACTTCGTCAATCCGATCCAGCCCACGACCCTGCGCTGGAAAAGCTGATACGAAAAAGGCTGTTCTCACGCTGAGTGCTGCCAGCCTTTCCCCGCATTTCCGCTCATCCCCGCGAAAGCGGGGATCCAGTCCTGTCATCGAGACGCCGGTGTTTCAGGACTGACGATGGCGGATCACAATAATCGATGCATCGCCCAAAGACCTGGATCCCCGCTTTCGCGGGGATGAGCGGTGATTTCGGAGGGGCATGAACGCGCCAGCCTTCAACGCGAATGCAGCCCACGAAAAAGGCCCCCTTGCGGGGGCCTTGTCCGATGATTGGTTCGTGGGATCAGGCGGTGCGCTGACCCTGAAGGACCAGATCGATCTGTGTCCGCAGCCGGGTCTCCAGCTGGGCCAAGTCCAGCCCGTCATAGGCCGCCTGTCGGAAGTTGGACACGAACAGGGTCCACACCAGGCCCGCCAGCAGGGTCAAATCCCCATCCTGGCGCAGTTGGCCGGCGCCGACGCCGTCGCGCAGCACGCCGGCGACATGGTCGATCAGGGGCTGGGTGAAGGTGCGGGCGCGCTGGTCGGCCTCGGCCGGCTGGAACCACGAGCGGGCGATGGTCGCCTGCATCAGCGGCAGCTGGTCCAGCGAGCGGTGGTAACCGGCGCTGAGGGCCGAAACCAGACGGTCGGCGACAGGGCCGTCCTTGGGCGTGCCGGCCTGGACGGCGGTCAGGAGGGCGGCCATTTCGTCGGCCAGGACGGTCTCGAAAAGTTCGGCCTTGTCCTGGAAATTGGCGAAGACGGCGCCGGTCGACATGCCGGCGGCCTTGGCGATGTCGCGGATGGTGGCGGCGTCATAGCCGCGCTCGGCGAACAGGGCGCGGGCGGCGTCCAGAACCTTGCCGCGCGTGCGGATCTTGGCGGCCTGACGGCGGTTCAGGCGCGGCTGTTCGTGGGTGGGGGCGATGTCTGGCATGAAGCGGCGAACTCTACTCAATACGACGGCCGGAGCGCCCGTCAGCGACGGGACCGGACCGGACTGGGGAGGGGCGATCGACGGGGGAGGCGACCGAAGGAAGGGTTCAGATCACGGAACGATGACCAAAATGGGGTGTCCCTATTAACGGACGGTGGCCGTGATCTCCGTCGCGGAAAAATTCGCCGTTCTCAGGCCGGGTCGCGCCGGACGGTGCGGCGCAGCGCCCGGTTGGGCCGCACGCTCCGGCCCTCGGGCGCCGCCGCCTGGAACAGGCTGCGGAACTCGTCGCGCTTCTCGTGGATCGAGGCCAGGACCAGACCCATGGGCACGCCCAGGTCCACCAGGGTGTTTTCGGCCAGCTGCAGGCTGGCTTCGGTGGTTTCGGGCACGGCGTCGGTGACCCCCAGGGCGTACAGCCGCGCCGCATGGCGGTCGTCGCGGGCGCGGGCGATCACGATCATGTCGTCGCGCAGGGCGCGGGCGGCGCGCACCACATCCTCGACCTTGGTCGCGGAATCCATGGTCACCACCAGGGCGCGGGTCGCGGCCACGCCGCACAGGGTCAGAAGCTCCGGCCGCGCGGCGTCGCCGTAATAGGCCTCGAACCCGTCCTTTCGCGCCTGGGCCACCGTGGCCGGATCGCTGTCCAGGGCGATGAACCTCTGGCCGTGTTCGGCCAGCAGTTCGCCGACCAGCCGCCCGACGCGCCCGAAGCCGACCAGGATCACCGCGCCTTCGGGACGCAGGTCTTCGGGCGCCAGGGCCGCGCCTTGAGCCTCCGTTTCGGCCGCCGTGCCCGCCCGGTTCATCGTCTGGCCCAGATAGGCCAGCAGGGGGACGCAGAACATGCTGATGGTCGCGGCCGGCAGGACCGTGTCCGCGAACTGGGCCGACACCACCCCCTCGACCGTGCCGGCGGCCAGGATGACGAAGGCGAACTCGCCCGCCGGGCCCAGCACCAGGGCCGTCTCGGCCGCCGCCCGCACCGACAGGCCCCACAACCGCGCCAGATTGAAGATGATGGCGATCTTGGCCCCGGTGATCAGGGCCGCCAGGCCGAAGACCCCCAGCGGGTCGGCGGCCACGGCGTCCAGGTCCAGGCTCAGGCCCACGCCGACGAAGAAGACGCCCAGCAGCAGGCCCTTGAACGGCTCGATCGAGACCTCGACCTCGCGCCGGTATTCGGTTTCGGCCAGCAGCACCCCGGCGACCAGGGCGCCCAGGCTCATCGACAGGCCCGCCGCCTGGGCCGCGACCCCGGCGCCGACCACGACCAGCAGGCCCGCCGCCAGGAACAGTTCGCCGCCATGGCCCGGCCGCCGCGCCCGCGCCACCAGGCGGAACAGCGGCCGCAACACCAAACGCCCCAACAGCACCAGCAGCGCCAGCCCCACCGCCGCCGGGATCAGGGTGAACAGGGCCGACCCCAGCACATGCGGGTCCAGGTCGCCGCCCGCCTGGGCCAGGGCCGCCAGCACGGTGACGGTGATCAGGATCGGCGCGACCGACAGGTCCTGGGCCAGCAGCACGGCGAAGGTGGATCGCCCCACCGCGCCCTTCAGCCGTCCGCGCTCGGCCAGGACCGGCATGACCACGGCCGTGGACGACAGGGCCAGCCCCATGCCCAGCACCGCCGCCCCGGCCAGGGGCTGGTCCATCAGCATGAAGACACCCGCCAGGACCACGGCGCACAGCACGACCTGCAACAGGCCCAGGCCGAACACCAGCCGCCGCATGGCGCGCAGCCGCTCCCACGACAGCTCCAGCCCGATCATGAACAGCAGAAAGGCGACGCCCAGCTCGGACAGCTGGCGCATCTGGGCCTCGTCGCCGATGGTCAGGTAACGCAGCCACGGCAGGGTGTCGGCGAACCGCCCCAGCCCGTCCGGCCCCAGCAGCACCCCCGCCGCCAGGAACCCCAGCACCGGGCTGACCTTGAACCGGTTGAACAGCGGCACCAGAACTCCGGCCGCCGCCAGAAAGACCACCAGGTCCTTGTAGTCGCCCGCCCCGTGTCCGGTCATCCGCCCTGCCTTGAAAGTCGCGCCATCATCGCAAACCGGCCCGAGGGGGCGCCAGAGGTTTTCGCGGGCGCGGCGCGCAAAAAGCGTCAGCGCACCACGGTGAAGCGCCGGCTTTCGAACACGCGCAGAACCTGGGCCAGGTCGCGGCCGCGTTTCAGAATCTGGCCGCCCTCGCCGAACACCGCCCACTGGCCCTGGCGAGTCTGAAGCGCGGGACGTTTCTCAATGCGCCAGGCGGGGGCGTCGCCGGTGCGGCGAAAGACGGCGAACTCGGCCGCCTCGCGCCCATCGGACAGGGCGTAGTCCCGCGCCTCGGCCGCCGCGACCAGTCGCCCATAGACCGACAGAATCTGCGTCAGTTCGCGCCGGTCGAAAAAGACCGGACCGGGCAGGGGCGGCGCGCCGGAGACGTCGAAGCTCATGACCCTGAGATTAGGCGGGCGCCGGCCCGGCGCAACCGTCCGACCGCCGATTTCACGCGCGAAGGGCCCTTAACGAAACCGACACGAAAAGGCCCTGTTTCGGTCCTTCGCCCGCCTGTTTGGGGGCCGAGGTTTCAATCATCGGCTCGCCGGAGTTCGGAACGGTCCCGGATCCTGAACAGCCCCCCCAGCCCCCTGGATCTTCCATCTAAGGGCTTCGGCGGGCCGATGCTTCCTCCAAGCGAGACGCCCGCTCCGCCACCCTCCCCCTCCCGGCCGAGCGGGCGTTTTGCTGTCTGGCCCTATCCCGAAATCGTCAGGTCCAGGGTTTCGCCGCCGCGCCGAACCGTCAGGGTCACGCTGTCCGAGGTGGCGCCCAGGGCGGCGGCCAGGGCGGCGCGGTCGCCCACGGCCCGGCCCGCGACCGAAACGATCACATCCCCCGCCTTCAGTCGGCCGGTGGCGGCGGGCGATCCGCCCTCGACCGACAGAACCATCAGGCGGCCGTCGCGGTCGCCGATCTGGGCGCCCAGGGCGGCCACGACGTCGCGGCCGGCCACGACGCGCGGCGTCTCGCCCGCCTCGACCGCCAGAGAGGCCGAGGTTTCCTGACCGTCGCGCAGATAGACGATGCGCAGGCTGGTTCCCGGCGCGGCCATGCCCACGCCCGTCTGCACCGATCCGGCGTTGGCCACCGGCCGGTCGCCCAGGCGCACGATGACGTCGCCGCGCCGCAGGCCCGCCCGCTCGCCCGGCGAACCGGGGGCCACGTCGTCCACCACCGCCCCGCGCACGATCCGCAGACCCAGGGCCTGGGCGCGCTTGGCGTTCAGCGAGCCGACGATGACGCCGGCCTTGCCGCGCCGCACCTCGCCATGGGTGCGCAGTTGATCGACCACATGGCGCATGATCCGGGTCGGCACGGCGAAGGCGATGCCGTCGTTGCCGCCGCCCAGGCCGCCGGACAGGATCGAGGTGTTGATGCCGATCAGCCGCCCCCGGCTGTCCAGCAGCGGCCCGCCCGAATTGCCCGAGTTCACGGCCGCATCTGTCTGGATATAGTCCTCGATCGCGTCGCCCAGGCCCGAGCGGTTCAGGCCCGAGATGACGCCCATGGTCAGGGTCTGGTCCAGCCCCAGCGGATAGCCGACGGCAAAGGCCAGGTCGCCGGTGCGCAGGGTGTCGGAATCGATCGTCTCGACCTGGGTCAGGCGTTCGCCTTCGATCTTCAGCACGGCGATGTCGGTGGCCGGATCGGCGCCGATCAGCACCGCATCGAACAGCCGGCCGTCGATCAGATCGACCGTGTATTTCTGGCCGCCCTTGATGACGTGGTTGTTGGTGACGATGATCCCTTCGGCCGCATCGACGATGACGCCCGATCCGCCCGAGATGGGCGAGGGTTCGCCGCCGCCCGTCGTCGGCCCCTGCGACACGCCCAGGGTCGTCACCTGCACCACGGCCGGCAGGCTGCGCTCCAGCCCGGCGGCGAAGCTGAACACCCCGCGGCTGCTGTCATAGGGCATGGGGAATTCGCTGGTCGCCGGCGCGCGCTGGATCGCCTGCTGATAGGCGGTCTGGGCCATGGCCCCGCCCGACAGGCCGGCGGCGATGACAAGGCTCAGGATCGAAACGGTCGGCAGGCGGCGCATGGGAACCCTCATGTTCGGACCCCTACCCTAGCGGGGGAAATGCGCCGTGACGACTGCTCCCGGCGCGGCGTCATCAACCGTCAGCCGTCCGCCGTGGCGATGCACCACCGCCCGCACGAACGGCAGGCCCATGCCGTGGCTTTCCACCCCCTCGACGCGGCAAGGGGCGGCGGGATCGAACCCTGTCCCCTGATCGGTGATCGAGACGCCGCAGCCCGTCTCGTCGCGCCAGGCCCGCAGGATCACCCGCCCGCCGTCGGGGGAATGTTTGACCGCATTGTCGACCAGATTGGCCAGGGCCCGCTGCATCAGGGTGCGGACCCCCAATATGGTCACCGGCCCGTCCGCCTGGACCGTCATCGCCCCGCCGCGCGCCTCGATCAGCGGCTCATACAGTTCGGCGACCTGGTGCAACAGCTGGTCCAGCCGCACGTCCTCGAACACCCAGGCCGCGCCGTCACGCAGCGCCAGGGCGTCGTTCATGGCGCGGGTCAGGGCCATCAGGTCTTCGCCCGCCTCTTGGGCCAGGGCCTTGCGACGGGCCGCGCCGGTCGCGTCCTGCAACTGCTCCAGCCGCGCCGTGGCCCGCGCCAGGGGGGTGCGGAAATCATGCGCCAGCTGGTCCGAGGAATCCCGCATCCAGGTCAGCAGCTCCTGCAACCGGTCCAGGGTGCGGTTGACCTTGGCCGTCAGCTCGGTCAGTTCGGGGGCCACCCCGACCTCGGGCGCGCGGCGCGACAGGTCGCCGGTGGCGGCGCGGTCCAGCGCCTCGCTGACCTCGGCCAGGGCGCTGGTCAGGCGACGTCGGGCGAACAGGGCGGCCGCCAGTCCCGACCCCAGGATCACCGCCCCGGTCGCCAGGACGGCCAGAACGGCCCAGCCCCAGGCCTCGCCCGACGGTTCCACCACCCGGCCGACGATGATGTTCAGCGACCCGGCCGTACGGCGCACCACCACCGCCTCGACGGCGCGGTTGGAGCACAGCGATCCCTTGTCCAGCTGCACCAGATAAAGGTCGGGGCCCAGGCGCGGCAGGCGTTCGGCCCGGCCGGTCTCCAGCGCCGCCAGGCCCGCCGGCTTGCCCACCGGCGCGCGGATGAAGCGCACGCCGGCGCCGCCCCGGCCGGTGCGGCAGGTCTCTTCCAGGCTGCGCTGGTCGCGGGTCGGGCCGTTCTGGAAAGCGCTGAGCCAGGCCGACAGGAAGGCCGCGTCGCCCGGCGTCAGGGCCTCGGTCGTCAGGGTCGCCTGTTCGCCCAGCTTGGAGACCATGGCGCCATAGTCGTCCAGCGCCGCCAGGGCCGCCTGCTCGCGCTGGTCCATCCGCGCCGCCAGGCCGGTGGCGAACAGCGAGGCCGACAGGGCCGCCGCCGCCAATATGGCCAGGGCGGCCGACAGCTGGGTCGTGGTGCGTCGCCCGATCCAGCCGCCCACAGCACCGATCAGGGCGCGGAACGGCGTCACCTCAGGCCCCGTCCAGGTCGCGGAACACCAGGCTCTGGCTGCGGGCCGAGACGATCAGCGGATGCCATTCCTCGGGCAGTTCGGGCGCCTGTTCCTTCAGGCGGCGACGCAGGGCCGAAATGCGGGCGTCGATGATGTTGACGAAATTGTCGGGCAGGAAATTCCACTCGATCCAGCACCGGTCCCACAGCATGGTCTTGGTCACCGGCTGGCCGCGCGCGGTCATCAGCTCGGCCACGATGGCGAACTCCAGCGGCGACAGGTCGATCAGGCGGCTTTCGCCGTTCCGTTCCAACTTCAGGGTGCGCGGGCCGGGCGCCAGGCGGAACGGGCCGTTGACCACCTCGCCGCCGCCGGCCGCCTTGGCCGGGCGCGCGGCGCGGCGCAGCTGGGCGGCGATGCGGGCCACCAGCTCCTCGTCCCCCACCGGCTTGGCCAGATAGTCGTCGGCTCCGCCCAGCAGCCCCTCGACCTTCTGCCGTTCGCCGCCCAGGGCGGTCAGCATCAGGGCCGGCGCCTCGGCCGACGGCCCGCCGCCGGCGCGCAGGCGACGCAGGGTCTCCAGCCCGTCCAGCCCGGCCGTCAGCCGGTCCAGGATCAGCACGTCATAGGTCTGGGCGGCGACGGCGTTCAGCACATCCTCGCCCCGGTCGAACCGGTCCACGGCCTCGAACCCGGCGGTCAGCAGCCGTTCGGTGACGTGCTCGGACAGGGCCGGGTCGTCTTCCAGCACCAGGGCGCGGCGGCCGGCGAACACCTCGCGCAGCTGGGCGAAGGCGTCGTCTTCGGGCGCGGTTTCGATGGCGTCGTCGGTCAAGGCGGCCTCCCCCGCATTCCCCGCGACGATACGGCCATGCGCCGAAACGACAAGATCGCGGGTCGCGCAGGTCTTATCGCGGGCGCGCGGGGCTTTCGCCTGACCGTTGCTGACGCCTCAGAACGCGCTCTGCCCCGTGATGGCGCGGCCCAGGATCAGGGCGTGGACGTCGTGGGCGCCTTCGTAGGTGTTGACGGTTTCCAGGTTCATGGCGTGGCGCATGACGTGCATTTCCCCGGTGATGCCGGCGCCGCCGTGCATGTCGCGGGCCTCGCGGGCGATGGCCAGGGCCTTGCCGCAGTTGTTGCGCTTCATCATCGAGATGGCCTCCGGCACCCAGGCGCCGGTGTCCAGGAGCCGGCCCAGGGCATAGGCGCCCTCGAACCCCAGGAAGATCTCGGTCTGCATGTCGGCCAGCTTCTTCTGCACCAGCTGGCGCGCCGACAGCGGCCGTCCGAACAGCATGCGCTCGGCCACATAGTCGCGCGTGGCGTGCAGGCAGAACTCGGCCGCCCCCATGGCCCCCCAGGCGATGCCGTAGCGGGCCTTGTTCAGGCATGAGAACGGCCCGCGCAGGCCCTGGACCCCCGGCAGCAGGTTCTCTTCGGGCACCAGCACGTCGTTCAGGCCGATGTCGCCGGTGATGGAGGCGCGAAGCGACAGCTTGTCGCCGATCTTGTCGGTGGTGAAGCCGTCCATGCCGCGCTCGACGATGAAGCCGCGGATCTTGTCGTCCAGCTTGGCCCACACCACCGCCAGGTCGGCGATGGGCGAGTTGGTGATCCAGTATTTGGCGCCGTTCAGCCGGTATCCGCCCGCGACCTTCTCCGCCTTGGTCTTCATCGCCGCCGGGTCCGAGCCGCCGTCGGCCTCGGTCAGGCCGAAACAGCCGATCAGCTCGCCCGCCGCCATGCGCGGCAGAAAGCGCATCTTCTGCTCCTCCGAGCCGAAGGCGTAGATCGGATACATGGCCAGGGACGACTGCACGCTCATGGCGCTGCGATAGCCGCTGTCGATGGCCTCGATCTCGCGCGCGATCAGGCCATAGGCCACGTGGCTGGCGCCCGAGCCGCCATACTGTTCCGGCAGCATGGCCCCCAGAAAGCCCATCTCGCCCATCTCGGTCATGATGGCCCGGTCGAAGGTCTCGTCGCGGAAGGCCGGCACGATGCGCGGCAACAGCCGGTCCCGCGCATAGGCGCGCGCGGCGTCGCGGATCATCGCCTCGTCGTCGGTCAGGCGACCGTCCAGGTCCAGCGGGTCGTCCCAGCGAAAGGTCTTCTGCGAGGCGTCGGTCATCGGTGGGGCGGTCCTGCGCGATCGGGAAACGGCGCGCTTTAAGCCAAATCGTCACGCTCGGGTAGTGGGATGCGCCGGACCGGGTTACAGTCCCGGTCCATGAAGGGCACGCTGAACCGTCTGTTTCTCGATCACCCGCGCGAGGTGAAGGAGAGCTATTTCGAGCATATGGCCGCTTCGTCGCGATTCGGCCTGCACCTGATCAAGCTGGCGGCCTGCGCCTTCGCCCACGCCGTGGTGCCGGGGGTGCACAAGGCCACCGTTTCGACCGCCATCTGCAAGCTGGCGACCGAGATGAACGGCCGCGCCGAAGAAGCCCGCGACTGCCGCATGCGCGACGCGGGCGTCTGGGATCCGGGGTTGTAACGCCCCTTCCGATCATCCCCGCGAAAGCGGGGATCCAGTAAGAGCCGCGCGTTCAGAAGCCTGGATCAGCCCGAGCGAAACGCCCCGAAGCCGCACCGCCCAAAGGACTGGGTTCCCGCTTTCGCGGGAATGAGCGGATGTTCCGGTTACTGCGCCGTCATGCCGCCGTCGATCTTGAACTCGGACCCGGTGATGAACCGCGATTCGTCCGACGCCAGATAAAGGACGCAATAGGCCACATCGTCCGGTTCGCCGATCCGCTTCATCGGGATGCCGCGCGCCAGCCGTTCGTGAGTCTTGGCCTCGTCGCCGCCGGCCATGGCGATGAAGGGCTCCAGGATCGGGGTGTTGATGAACACCGGGTGCACCGAGTTGCAGCGCACGTTCCAGTCCTGTTTGGCGGTCTCCAGGGCGACGGCCTTGGTGTACATCCACACCCCTGCCTTGGTGGCGCAATAGGCGCCCATGCCCGGCGCGGCCGCCAGCCCGGCGATCGAGGAGATGTTGATGATCGAGGCCGGGGCGCTGGCGCGCAGGTGCGGCATGGCGTGCTTGCAGCCGAACATCACCGACCGCAGGTTGATCTCGTACTGGCGTTGCCAGTTCTCGGCCGTGTCGCTGTCGGCGAAGGCCAGGGCGCCGCCGACGCCGGCGTTGTTCACCAGCACCGACAGCCCGCCCATCTGGGTCACGGCGGCGGCGATGACGGCGGCCCACTGGTCCTCGTCGGCCACGTCATGGGCGTGGGCGAAGGCGGCGCCGGGGATCTCGGCGTTGATCGCCTGGGCCAGGTCGGCCGCGCGGGCGCCGTCGATGTCGGTCACGGCCACGCGGGCGCCGTGCCGCGCCAGCATCCAGGCCATGGCCGCGCCCAGGCCGCCCGCCGCGCCGGTGATCAGCACGGTCTTGCCGGCGACGCGGCCCTGTTTGACGGCGCTCATTTCGCGTCTCCGGCGATGGAATCGATGAATCGGGCCAGGGCGACGTCCTTGTCGGTCACGCCCCCGGCGTCATGGGTGGTCAGCAGCACCTCGACCCGGTTGTAGACGTTCGACCATTCGGGATGGTGGTCCATCGTCTCGGCTTTCAGGGCCACGCGGTTCATGAAGCCCCAGGCGGCGTTGAAGTCCGCGAAGGCCAGGCTGCGGGCGATGGCCGGACGCGGATCGTCGGCGCGACGCCAGGCGGGCAGATCGGCCAGGGCCTGCGGAACCTCGATGACGGAACTGGACATGGCGGCGCCTCCCCGGACAGCGGATGTCATTGGGGTTAGCGGTCGCCGCGTCCGGCGGCAAGCCGCGGGCGGGACTTGGCGGATGCGGCGAAATCCGCTCAAGCTGCATCCATGACCGAACCGGCGACCGAAGCCCCGATCCGACGCCATCCCTTCGCGCGCTGGCGGCGCTGGCTGCCGCGCGCGGTGTTCGAGAGCGTGCTGATCGTCTTTTCGGTGATCCTGGCCCTGGCTCTGACCAACTGGGCCGAGGAACGGCGCACCGCCCATCGCGTGGCCGAGATGCGGGCCTTCCTGATTCAGGAGATCACCGCCAACCGCGCCGAACTGGGGTCGGACTACTACATCCCCCATCATCGCCAACTGAAGCGGGCCTTCGCCCAGGCGGGGGGCATGCCCGACGCGACCGAGGTGACGCGCAAGACGGCCGAGCCGGCCATCCAGGCCCTGTTCGGCGGGTCCGGCCTGCATCTGGCCGCGCTGCGCGACGCGGTGTGGACCAGCGTTTCGGCTAATGACCTGTTCGAGCACATGGACGCCGAGGAGGTGTTCATCCTGGCCCAGGTCTATCGCGCCCAGGAAAGCCTGGAGAGTATCAATCGCGCCGGTTACGACAACGCCGTGGGTCTTCTGGACATCCTGACCGACGAGGGCGACGCCCACCGTCAGATGCTGCGCATGACCCTGTATCTTGAAGATCTGATCCAGCAGGAGACCAATCTGGTGCGCCTGTACGATCAGGCCCTGGTGCGGCTGGGTGCGCCCATCCCCGTTTCGCCGCCGGCGCGACGCCCCGCGACGACGGCGAAGGATGACGGGGCCGCGCCGAAAGGCTAGACCCGCCTGCATGAGCGATACGGCCACATCCCCCTTCGGTTTCAAGGACGTCGAGGCGCGCGAGAAGGTGCGTCTGGTGCGCGGCGTCTTCGACAGCGTGGCCGGCAAATACGATCTTATGAACGACCTGATGAGCGCGGGCGTTCACCGGCTGTGGAAGGACGCGGCGGCGGCCAAGCTGAACCCTCGTCCGGGCGAAGTGATCCTGGATGTTGCGGGCGGCACCGGCGACATGGCGCGGCGTTATTCCAAGATGGCGCGCGGTGCCCAGCAGAGAATGGGCGGGGCCGACGCCTCGGTCATTGTCCTGGACTACAACGCCGAGATGATCCTGGCCGGGGTCGAAAAGGGCGGCGAGCCGGAGATGAGCTGGACCGTCGGCGACGCGATGGCCCTGCCGCTGCCCGACGCCTCGGTCGACGCCTATTCGATCAGTTTCGGCATCCGCAACGTCTCGGACGTGACCGGCGCCCTGAAGGAGGCGCGGCGGGTGCTGAAGCCCGGCGGACGGTTCCTGTGCCTGGAGTTTTCGCGCCCGGTCGCGGGGCCGGTGCGGCGCACCTATGACGCCTGGTCCTTCCACGCCATTCCGCGCATCGGCGGCTGGGTGGCGGGCGACCGCGACAGCTATCAGTATCTGGTCGAGAGCATCCGCCGCTTCCCGGATCAGGCGACCTTCACCCGCATGATCGAACAGGCGGGCTTTTCGCGCGTCACCTGCACCAATCTGTCGGGCGGCATCGCGGCCCTGCACCACGGGTGGGCGATCTGAGCCGGCTGAACGTCAAGACCCCGCCCCAGGCGCCGCGCGCCCTGCCGGTGCGCGATCCGCTGGGCGCGGCCCTGCGGCTGGTCGGCTGGCTGGGCGTCCTGATCCGCCACGACGCCCTGGCCCCGCGCGAGATCACGCCCCTGCTGCCGGTTTCGGTGCGCTGGATCGCCCATCTGCTGCATCTGTTCGCCGGGCGTCAGGCGCGCCAGGGGCGGCCGGGCGAGCGGCTGGCGCGGGCGTGCGAACGCCTGGGGCCGGTGGCGATCAAGCTGGGCCAGGTGCTGGCCACGCGGGCCGACATCTTCGGCGCCCAGTTCGCGTCCGATCTGGGGCGGTTGAAGGACCGGCTGCCCCCGTTCCCGACCGATCAGGCCCGGGCCGAGATCGAGCGCTCGCTGGGCCGGACGGTCGAAAGCCTGTTCATCGACTTCGGCGAACCGGTGGCCGCCGCCTCCCTGGCCCAGGCGCATCCGGCCTGGCTGGCCGACGGCCGCAAGGTGGCGGTCAAGGTGCTGCGCCCCGGCGTGGAACAGCGGGTGACCAAGGGGCTGGACGCCATGCGTCTGGCGGCGCGGCTGGCGCATCGGTTCGTGCCGGTGGCCCGGCGGCTGGAGCCGGCGGCCTTTGTCGAGACGGTGGCCCGCGCCCTGCAGCTGGAACTGGACATGCGGCTGGAGGCGGCGGCGGCGTCGGAGCTGGGCGACATCATGCGCGCCTCGGCGGCGGACGGCGGCGGCCATATGTCGGCGCCGGGCGTGGTCTGGGACGGGGTCGGACGCCGGGTGCTGACGCTGGAATGGGCGCCGGGCCTGCCGATGACCGATCCGGCCGCCGCCGACCAGCCGGGCCTGGACCGCAACGCCCTGGCCGACAACATCGTGCGCGCCTTCCTGAGCCAGGCGCTGGATCACGGCGCGTTTCACGCCGACCTGCACGAGGGCAATCTGTTCGCCCGCGCCCCGGCCGAGGTGACGGCGGTGGATTTCGGCATTGTCGGCCGCCTGGGTCCGGCCGAGCGCCGCTATCTGGCCGAGATCCTGTGGGGGTTCCTGAGCCGCGACTATGACCGCATCGCCCGCGTCCATTTCGAGGCTGGATATGTCCCGCCCCACCATTCGGTCGACGCCTTCGCCCAGGCCCTGCGCGCGGTGGGCGAGCCGGTGATCGGCCGCCAGGCGTCCCAGGTGTCGATGGGTCGGCTGCTGGGCCAGTTGTTCGAGATCACCGCCCTGTTCGACATGCATCTGCGGCCCGAGCTGATCCTGCTGCAAAAGACCATGGTGTCGGTCGAAGGCGTGGCCCGGCGGCTGAACCCCGACCACGACCTGTGGAACGCGGCCCGGCCGGTGGTCGAACGCTGGATCCGGCGCGAACTGGGCCCGGCGGCCCAGGCCAAGGAGGCGCTGGACGAGACCCTGGCGGCGCTGAAGGCGATCTCGCGCCTGGTGCAAAACCCGCCCCAGCCCCAGACGGTGGTGATCGAACGGGTGCGCGGTCCGGGCTGGGTCGCGGCGGTTCTGGCGGTGCTGCTGGGCATGACGGCGACCGCCCTTGTCTTGTCGCTTTGGCCGGGCATTGTGGGCTGAACCTCGCGGAGACCCGCCCATGAAGACCCTGATCGCCGCCGCCGTCCTGAGCCTGTCCGCCGCACCGGCCCTGGCCGTCGCCCAGGAGACGCCGCCCGCGGTGCCCGCCGCCGCCGCGCGCCTGCCCAACGCCTTCGATGATCCGGCGGCCCAGGCCGCCGCCGCGGCCGCCATCCAGACGCCGCCGCCGATCCAGGCCGAGCAGATCGGGCCGGACGTGAAGCGGGCCGAGGACGCCCTGCGCGCCGTGGTCGCCGCCGCCCAGGGGGCGGGCCTGGACTATGCGGTCTTCAGCGCCGACCTGGCCGAACGCATGCGCGGCCAGGAGGCCCGGCTGATCCCGATCATCAAGGGGTTCGGCGAACTGCAGGAGGTGATCTATGTCGGCCAGGAACAGGGCGCCGAGCTGTTCGCCCTGGATTTCGCCAACGCCCGGACCCAGTGGATCATCGCCTTCAACGCCGAGGACGAGATCGCCCTGCTGCTGTTCCGCCCGGCCCAGGCGCAGTAGGCGGCCCAGTCAGCGGTTCAGTCAGCGGTTCAGTCCAGGCTGGGCTTGCTGCGCCCGCTCTTGATGCCCGACCGTTTGGACTTGGCCTCCAGCCTTCGTTCCTTCGAGGCGCGGGTCGGACGGGTCGGCACGCGATAGGTCGGCGCCACGGCCGCCTGGTCCAGCAGCCCCTGCAACCGCTCTATGGCGTCGGCGCGGTTGCGCTCCTGGGTGCGGAAACGCACGGCGTTGATCAGGATGGCCCCGTCCAGGGTGGCGCGCGATCCCGCCAGTTTCAGCAGCCGCGCCTTGACCGCCTCGCTCAGGCTGGGCGAGGCGCGCACGTCGAACCGCATCTGCACCGCCGTGGCCACCTTGTTGACGTTCTGGCCGCCCGGCCCGCCCGCGCGATAGAAGCGGAACTCCAGCTCGTCTTCCGGCACGGGGATCATCGGACGGCCTTCATCGCGCGCACCACGGCCGCGTCCAGGCCCTGAAGAAAGCGCGAGCGGTCGGCGGGCGAGAACGGCGGCGGGCCGGATGTGGCCGTTCCCATCGACCGCAGATGCTCGCCGATCATCCGCCCCGCCAGGGCCGAACCGATGGAGTCCGTGCTGTACGCCTGTCCATTTGGCCGGATCGCCTGGGCGCCCGCCTTCAGACAGCGGTCGGCCAGGGGAATGTCTTGGGTCACGACCACATCGCCGACACCCGCCCGTTCGGCGATCCAGTCGTCGGCGACATCGGGGCCGGCGTCGACCACCACCTGTTCGATCAGTGCCTCGCGCGGGACATTGATCCAGGCGTTCGACACCACGAACACCTTCAGTCCATAGCGGCGGGCGACGCGATAGGCCTCTTCCTTCACCGGACAGGCGTCGGCGTCGATGTACAGGATGGGGGACGCGCTCATCCCCCTTCCTTAGCCTACCCGGCCTCAAGCCGCGAACGACCGCGTCGTGAGCCTAGGCGGCGATCATGCCTCAAGCCGCGAACGACCGCGTCGCGTTACCGGCTATAGGCGGGTGGCAGGGTTCCCGGCCGGGCGTAGCGGTCGCGCAGCAGGAACTGGCGGCTGGTCATCGGCTGTTCCTCGCCGTCGATATAGACGGCTTCGGCCAGGCTCAGCGGCTCCAGCGGATCGCCGGACCAGACCACCACATCGGCCGCTGCGCCGGGGCGCAGCTCGCCAAAGCGGCCGTCCATGCCGAAGATGCGCGCCGGGTTCACCGTGATGGCGCGGATGGCGGCGGCGTAGGGCAGGCCGTGCGAGACGGCGTTGCCGGCGTTGTACCGCTGTTCCCGCGCCCGATGGGTCGAGCCTTCGGCCCCCTTGATGGCGATCACCACCCCGGCGGCGTCCAGAACGGCGGCGTTCTGCATGCGGGCGGCCCGCATCTCCAGGTTCGAGGGCAGGTTGTTGGTCACGTCCAGCAGCACGGGAACACGCGCGGCGGCGATCTCTTCGGCCACCAGCCAGCCTTCCTCGGCGCCGTCCAGGATGATCTTCACCCCTTCCTCGCGGGCCAGGCGCAGCACCTGGCGGATGTCGGCGGCGCGACGCACGGTGACGATCAGCGGCATCCGCCCCTCGACCACCGGGATCAGGGCCTCCAGGTCGGCGCGCGACAGGCTGAGATCGCGCAGGGCCGCCCGGTCGTAGGCGGCGCGGTTGCGAGCGTACAGGCGCACCTCGGCCAGGGTTTCCTTGAACTGGACGAACTGGGCCCCGCGGGCGCCGCCGGCGATGCCGGCCCCGGCCTCGCCGAACGGGGCCACCATGGCCACGCGCGGCTGGACCAGGATTTCTCCACCCTGGCCCAGGTCGATGATCGCCGCCTGGCCCGCGAACAGGCCCGGCGACTGCAGGCCGGCGTGGCCGACGCCGGCGAAGTCGCTGTCGTCATGGGCGTGGGCGCCGCCGCCGCCGCCCGCATGGCTGGGCGTGACCACGGCGCGGGTCACCCCGCCCAGGCGCGCCACCGGCAGGGTGAAGGACCAGGGGTCCAGCCCATAGGAGACGTCGAACGAAGCCGAGATGGAGTTGGCGCTGTTGCTCAGGTCGTCGGACCCGCGCACGGAGCCGATCTCGGACCCGCCCAGGCCGGAATCCACGGCGACGAAGCCGGGGGTCACCGTCTTGCCGCGCGCGTCGATCACGCGGGCGCCGCTGGGGGCCGGGCCGGTTCCGACCGAGACCACGCGGCCGTTCTGGATCACCACCGTGCCGTTCTCGATCACCGAGGTTCCGGTCAGCACCCGGCCGCCGGTGATGGCGGTCAGCGACTGGGCGGCGGCGGGCGCGGTCAGGGCGAGGGCGCCCAGAATCGCAGGAAGGGCTGCGCCCAGGATGAGGCTCTTGAGGCGCATCAGCGGGCTCCCTGATCGACGTTGGCGGCGGCGATGCCGAAGCCAGGCTGGCCCAGCTCGAAGTCCGACACGGGCTGATAGGCGGGGTTGGCGCGATCAAAGGTCAGCGACCCGTCGATGAACACCTGGTCGGCGCGGGCGTAGACGCTGAACGGATTGGCGCTCCAGATCACCACATCGGCGCGCTTGCCAGTCTCCAGCGATCCGGTCTGGTCGGCGATGCCAAGCGACCGGGCCGGGTTCAGGGTGATCCAGGCGATGGCCCGTTCCTCGGGGATGTCCATGCCGATGCGGCGCCCGGCGGCCAGGGCGGCGGCGGCCTCCTGGTTCAGGCGCTGGGTCAGCTGGGCGTCGTCGGAATGGATGACGGCGCAGCTGTTCGGCTGGGCGTCGACGATGGCGGCGTTGGCCTCGATGGCGTCCAGGGCCTCCATCTTGAAGCCCCACCAGCCGGTCCACATGTCGGCGCAGATGCCCGCCCGCGCCAGTTGCGGCGCCAGCTTGTAGGCCTCGATGGCGTGGTGGAAGGCGGTGATGCGGAAGCCGAACTCGGTCGCCAGGTCCATCATCATGGCCATTTCATCGGCGCGGTAGCAGTGGTTCTGGACCAGGATCGATCCGTCCAGCACGCCGGTCAGGGTCTCCAGCTGCAGGTTGCGGGTCGGGGGCGAACCCTGGCCGTCCTCGCGCCATTTGTCCCACCGGGCCTTGTACTCGCGCGCGGCGATGAAGGCGGCGCGATAGCCGGCCATATTGCCCATGCCGGTGGCCGGCGAGCTGTTGCGCCCGCCATAGACGCGGCTGGGGTTCTCGCCGCAGGCCATTTTCAGCCCATAGGGGGCGCCGGGGAATTTCATGCCCTGCATGGTGATCGAGGGCACATTGCGCACGGTCACGCCGCGACCGCCGAACAGATTGGCCGAGCCGGGCAGGATCTGAAGCGTGGTCACCCCGCCGGCGCGGGCGGTGTTGAAGCCCGGGTCCTGGGGCCACAGGCTGTGTTCGGCCCACACCTGGGCGGTGTTGGGGCTGGTTGCCTCGTTGCCGTCGCTCATGCCCGTGACGCCGGGCGAGGGATAGACGCCCAGGTGGCTGTGGGTGTCGATGACGCCGGGGGTGACGAAGCGGCCGCGCGCATCCACGACGCGGTGACCGGCCGGAACCGGCGTCTGGGCGCCGCCGACGGCGGTGATGCGCCCGTCGGTGACCACCACCACGCCATTGTCGATCTTCTGGCCCGCGCCGGTCAGCACGGTGGCGCCGACAATGGCCATGTTCTCGCGCGGCAGGGCGGCATAGGTGGACGGATAGGGATCGGGGTTGGCCGCGACATCCAGGCCGGGGGCCAGGGCCTCGCGCGGCTTGGGCGCGGCGGCCCCGGATGACGAATCTCCAGCGGTCGAGCCGGTGGTGGCGCAGGCGCCCAGCGCCAGGGCCGACAGCACGGCCAGGCTGGCGCCGGTCAGGCGGTATGATCTCATCGGAAACGCTCCCCCACGCCATGCCGAGGCTGCATGGCCGAGGCGATAGAAGGCCGTGACGGATCGTCCGTCAAAGGCGGATTTCATTACATTGCTGTAATGCGACGTTTAACCTCGGCCTGATCCAGCCCGGCGATGGCCAGGCGCTTCAGCCGCGACTGGCCCCCGCGTTCCAGCGTCACGGCCGACCGGGGCACGTCCAGGGCCGGGGCCAGCAGCCGGATCAGGGCGTCGTTCGCCGCCCCGTCCACCGGCCGGGCGCGGACCCGCACCTTCAGCACCGGCCGTCCCTCGGGATCGGTCTCCCAGCCTTCGATCCGGTCGGCCGAGGCGCCGGGTTGCAGCTTGACGAACAGATCGGCCATGGCCGCGTACAGACCAGATCGGACCCGTTACGGCAAATGGACGCGCCCGTGTCTTGCCTGTCTGGGCCGGCCTATATATGTTTCATATACGAAACGCTTAGTCGAGGGTCCGCCATGGGCATCGTCAATATCGAGGACGATCTGCACGAACAGTTGCGCCGGGCCAGCCGCGCCTCATGCCGCTCGATCAATGGCCAGGCGGCTTTCTGGATCAGGATCGGCATGCTGTGCGAACTGAATCCCGGCCTCAGTTTCCAGGAACTGGCGGCGCGCGAACTGGCGGCGGCGGGGGTGGGCGCGCCCGATCTGGCGGCATGACCAAGACCCCGCAGGAGGTCGAGCAGATGGCCGAGGCCGGGCGTCTGCTGGCCTCGGTCTTCACCCATCTGGACGGGCTGACGTTGGCGGGCATGAGCACGCTGGAGATCAACGACCGGGTCGAGGCCTTCATCACCGACGACCTGAAGGCCCGGCCCGCCAGCAAGGGCCAGTATGGCTATGGCTTCGTGCTGAACAGCTCGCCCAACGCCGTGGTCTGTCACGGCGTGCCGTCCAAGGACGAGATCCTGAAGGACGGCGATATCGTCAATCTGGACATCACCCTGGAGAAGGGCGGCTGGATCGCGGATTCCAGCAAGACCTATCTGGTCGGCCAGGTGGGGCCCCAGGCGCGGCGGCTGGTGCGCACCACCTATGAGGCGATGTGGAAGGGTATTCTGGCGGTGCGGCCCGGCGCGACCCTGGGCGACATCGGCCACGCCATCGAACGCCATGCGACGCGGGCGGGCTATTCCATCGTGCGCGACTATTGCGGCCACGGCATCGGACGCGAAATGCACGAAGACCCCCAGGTGCTGCATTTCGGCAAGCCGGGGCGCGGACTGACGCTGAAGGAAGGCATGGTCTTCACCATCGAGCCGATGCTGAATCAGGGCGTCCGCTCGGTCCGCACCCTGGACGACGACTGGACCGTGATCACCGGCGACGGAAAGCTGTCGGCCCAGTTCGAGCATACGGTGGCCGTGACCCGCGACGGGGTGCGGGTGCTGACCCTTCGGCCGGATGAGGTGCGGGGCTGAGACGACCTCTTCGATCAGGCGTCTCAAAATGCGTGCGGGTGATCATTTTCGCTGGTTGGGGCGGACGCACCTGTTAGGCGTGACCGTAAGGCTTCTGATCGAGGGGGCCACGGGGCGGCGGAATGTTTGGAAAATGCATCGGAATTATGGGTGCGCTGATCATGGCGTTAACCCTGGGGCTGGCCGCACCGTCAGCCCGGGCCCAGACAACCATCGGCAGCACCGGCAACTCACAGCATGTGGCGATCCACGACGCTCAGCGACCTGGCCAGGTTTTTACGCCGCCCACAAACACGGCTCTGACCAGCTTCACCGTCCACCTGGCGCGCACTACGCCGAACCTTGAAGTCACACCGTCGATCTATGAATGGACCGGCTCGGGGACGTCCGGGCCGCCGGTCTGGACCGGCACGCCTACTCTGGTAACGCTATTGAGCGTCGAGCCGTTCACATGGACCCCGAACGTGGTCCTCGATCCGGCAAAGAGCTATATTTTCTGGCTGGATCGGCCTGGCGGGCAGAACGGCGTCATCGCCGCCGACGCCATGGACGTCAGCCCGGACTACTATCTCGCCATATACGATGGGATCGGGTGGGTCAGTTATCCGACGTTCGAAACCCAGTTCAGCGCAACCTTCGCCGCCCCGGTCGCTGTCGTGCCGACCCTGTCGGAATGGGCGACGATCCTGTTGGCGCTAATGCTCGCGGGGGGCGCGACACTGGTGATCCAGCGGCGCCGCGCGGCGGTCTGATCCGAAGGGGCGTCTGATCGGCAAGACGGCCTCGCCGATGACAGGCGGGGCCGTCGCCTGACAGCGAAAAAGGGCGCGGGCCTTTCGGCGCCGCGCCCTTGATGTTTCAGCCGGACGGACCGTCTCAGCCCAGGGCGGCCATCAGTTCCGGCACCGCCGTCTTGTAGTCGGCGACCAGGCCATAGTCGGCGACCTGGAAGATCGGGGCGTCGGCGTCCTTGTTGATGGCCACGATGACCTTGGAGTCCTTCATGCCCGCCAGGTGCTGGATGGCGCCCGAGATGCCGATGGCGATATACAGCTGCGGCGCCACCACCTTGCCGGTCTGGCCGACCTGATAGTCGTTGGGGGCGTAGCCGGCGTCGACGGCCGCGCGGCTGGCGCCCACGGCGGCGCCCAGCTTGTCGGCCAGGGGGTCCATCACGGCCTGGAATTCCTCGGCCGAGCCCAGGGCGCGACCGCCCGAGACCACGATCTTGGCGGCGCCCAGTTCGGGGCGGTCCGACTTGACCATTTCCTCGGACACGAAGGCCGACTTGGCCGCCTCGCCCGCCGTCACGGTCTCGACCGGTGCCGAGCCGGCCTCGGCGGCGGCCGCGAAGGCGGTCGGGCGCACGGTGATGACCTTCTTGGCGTCGGCGGTCTGGACCGTCTCCAGCGCATTGCCCGCATAGATCGGGCGCACGAAGGTGTCGGCCGAGACGACTTCCACGATGTCCGAGATCGGCGCCGTATCCAGTTTGGCGGCGATGCGCGGGGCGAAATTCTTGCCGTCGGTGTTGGCGGGGGTCAGCACGGCGTCATAGCCGCCGGCCAGCGGCAGGACGGTCGCCTCGACCGCCTCGGCCAAGCCATGACCCACGGCGTCGCCTTCAGCCAGCAGCACCTTGCGCACGCCCGAGATCTTGGCGGCGGCGTCGGCCACCGACTTGCCGGCGCCCTTTTCGCTGAGGACCAGCAGATCCACGTCGCCCGACAGGGCCAGGGCGGCGGTGACGGTCTTGTGCGTCGTGTCGCGGACGGCCGAGCCGTCGTGATCGGCGATGACGAGAACGGCCATTACAGCACCCCCGCGGATTTCAGCTTGGAGACCAGTTCGGCCGCATCGGCGACCTTGACGCCCGCCGACCGCTTGGGCGGCTCGGCGACCTTCAGAACCTTCAGGCGCGGCGCGGTGTCGACGCCGTAGTCGGCGACCGCCTTCATGGCGATCTCCTTCTTCTTGGCCTTCATGATGTTGGGCAGGGAGGCGTAGCGCGGGGTGTTCAGCCGAAGGTCCACGGTGACCACCGCCGGCAGGGTCGCCGCCACGGTCTGCAGTCCGCCGTCGACCTCGCGGGTTACGGTCGCCTCACCCCCGCCGATCACAATCTTTCCGGCGAAGGTGGCCTGGGGCCAGTCCAGCAGGGCCGCCAGCATCTGACCCACGGCGTTGTTGTCGCCGTCGATCGACTGTTTGCCCATCAGGATCAGGTCGGGTTTTTCCTCATCGACCACGGCCTTCAGGATCTTGGCGATGGCCAGGGGCTCCAGGTCGGCGTCCGACTGGACCAGCAGGCCGCGGTCCGCGCCCATGGCCAAGGCGGTGCGAATCGTTTCCTGAGCCTGGGTCACGCCGATGGAGACGACCATGATCTCGGTCGCCGTGCCGGCGGCGTGGTGATCCTTGCCTTCCTTCAGGCGCACGGCCTCTTCGACGGCGATTTCGTCGAAGGGGTTCATGCTCATCTTGACGTTGGCCAGATCGACGCCGGTCTGGTCCGCCTTCACACGGGCCTTGACGTTACTGTCGATCACCCGTTTGACGGGGACGAGTACCTTCATTGCGCTATTCCATAAGCTGGCCGGAATCTTGCGGCAGGGATTGGACCGGCCGAAGGGGCCTGTCAACGTAACGCCGGGTAAACCGTCATGATGAAACGCCTTCTGACCCCGGCGCGACTGGGCATTCTGTTCTTCGTGGTGTTCGGCCTGCTGGCCGGCGGGGCGGGCCTGTATCAGGTCTATTGGGCCCAGCCGGGCGACCGCTGCGAGAAGTCGGGCCGCTGGTGGTGGGCCGAACAGCGGCGATGCGTCACGCCCGTCGCCGTCGCCGACATCACGGGCCGCCAGCCGGGCCAGAGCCGCGCCGAGGCCTCGGCCCAGAACAACCGCGAACTGGTGGCCATCGAGGATCGCCTGGCCGCCGAGAAACAGGCCCGCGACGCGGCGACCCGCGCCGAACGCGCGCGGGTCGAGGCCGAAACCGGGCGCTAGACCCCCGGCTCGGCCTTTTCGCGGTCGTTCAGCGCTTGCGCGGTTCCTGAGCCGCCGCGGCTTCTGCCTCGACGGCGCGGGCCTCGGCGGCATCGGCTGCGGTGCGCAGGCGAGCGGCCTCGTCACGCTTCGATGTCGCACGCCGGGACCACATGTTCAGCATCTCGACCCCGGCCGAGAAGGCCATGGCGGCGTAGATGTAGCCCTTGGGCACATGGGCGCCGAAGCCCTCGGCGATCAGCACCATGCCGATCATCAAAAGGAAACCCAGGGCCAGCATGACCACGGTCGGGTTCTTGTCGATGAAGTCGCCCAGAGGGTCGGCGGCCACCAGCATGACGGTGATCGCCACCAGCACGGCCACGACCATGATCGGCAGGTGCTCGGTCATGCCCACGGCGGTCAGGATCGAATCGATCGAGAAGACGATGTCGATCAGGATGATCTGAAAGATCGCCGCCCCGGCGTTGTTGATGACGATGTCCTTCTTGTCCTTCTCCAGCAGGTCCTTGCTGGGGGCGGGATCGACCGAGTGGTGGATTTCCTTGGTCGCCTTCCACACCAGGAACAGGCCGCCCAGGATCAGGATCACGTCCTTCCACGAGAAGGCGTTGCCGAACAGGGTGAAGATCGGGGCCGTCAGGGTGACGATCCAGGCGATCGTCGACAACAGCGCCAGGCGCATGACCAGCGCCAGCGAAATGCCGATGCGCCGGACCTTGGAGCGATGCTCAGGCGGCAGTTTGTTGGACAGGATCGAGATGAAGATCAGATTGTCGATCCCCAGCACGACCTCCATCACGATCAGCGTGACCAGGGCCGCCCAGGCGGCGGGATCGGAGAACAGCGGGATGATGCTGTCGAACATGCGGTGTCCTGAATAGAAATGGGGGGCGACCGCGCCCCTCCGGCGCTTGCCCAAGCGTCTTTCTAGCGTCGCGGTTCCCGGTCCCGCAATCCGGCCCCCCTGCGACCCGCCGCCTCGGTTGCGGTTTGGGGGGATAGGTGCTATCCGGCGCCCGGCTTTGCATGGGGGCACGTCGAAAGACGCGCTCCCGATATGCTTTCTGCAAGCATTTCAAGCCTTTGACCGACCGGCGCTTGTGCTGGTCAACCCCGAACGCTAACCCGCGCGGACATTATATCTGTGGCTGACGATTTCAGGACGACGGAAGTCGGCGAGCGCTATGCACAGGCGCTGTTCGACCTGGCAGACGAGACCAAGGCGCTGGACGCCGTGCGCGCCGACCTGAAGTCGCTGCGCGCCGCCTTCGTGGACAGCGCCGACCTGCGTCGCCTGCTGACCTCGCCGGTCATCGCCGCCGAGGACCAGGCCAAGGGTCTGGTCGCCATCGCCGACAAGGCCAAATTCAACGCCACGACCCGGAAATTCCTGGGCCTGCTGGCCGCCAACGGCCGCGCCCGCGACCTGACGGCCGTGATCGGCGCCTTCGAGGCTCTGTACGCCAAGAAGACCGGCGTGGTCGCCGCCGAGGTGGTGTCGGCCCAGGCGCTGAGCGCCGCCCAGCTGAAATCGGTCCAGGCCGCCCTGCGCGCCGCCCTGGGCAAGGATCCCGAAACCACCGTCCGCGTCGATCCGTCGATCCTGGGCGGCCTGAAGGTCAAGGTCGGCTCGCGGCTGTTCGACGCCTCGCTGAAGACCAAGCTCGACCAGATGAAGTTCGCCCTGAAGCGCGCTTGACGCGCTTCAGAACCAATAATGCAGCGCGCGTAAGCGCGCTCCGACTATGAATGCAGCGGGCCTGACGGCTCGCCCCAGAAGACGAAGACAGAGAGATCCCCATGGATATCCGCGCCGCTGAAATCTCGGCCATCCTGAAGTCGCAGATCGCCAATTTCGGCGTCGAGGCAGACGTCTCGGACGTCGGCCAGGTGCTGTCGGTCGGCGACGGCATCGCCCGCATCCACGGTCTGGACAACGTCCAGGCCGGTGAAATGGTCGAATTCCCCAAGGCCGGCGTGAAGGGCATGGCCCTGAACCTGGAACGCGACAACGTCGGCGCCGTGATCTTCGGCGCCGACACCGCCATCGGCGAGGGCGACGAGGTCCGCCGCCTGGGCGAGATCGTGGACGTGCCGGTCGGCAAGGGCCTGTTGGGCCGCGTCGTCAACCCGCTGGGCGAGCCGATCGACGGCAAGGGCCCGATCAAATTCACTGAGCGCCGCCGCGTGGACGTCAAGGCGCCGGGCATCATCCCGCGCAAGTCGGTGCACGAGCCGATGCAGACCGGCCTGAAGGCCATCGACACCCTGATCCCGGTCGGCCGCGGCCAGCGCGAGCTTATCATCGGTGACCGTCAGGTCGGCAAGACGGCCGTCGCCATCGACACCATCCTGAACCAGAAGTCGGTCAACGCCGCAGGAGACGCTTCTGGCGACGAGAGCGCCAAGCTGTACTGCATCTACGTCGCCATCGGTCAGAAGCGCTCGACCGTGGCCCAGATCGTCAAGACGCTCGAGGAATCGGGCGCGCTGGAATACACCATCGTCGTGGCCGCCACGGCGTCGGAGCCGGCCCCGCTGCAGTTCCTGGCCCCGTTCGCCGGCACCGCCATGGGCGAGTTCTTCCGCGACAACGGCATGCACGGCCTGATCGTCTATGACGATCTGTCGAAACAGGCCGTCGCCTATCGCCAGATGTCGCTGCTGCTGCGCCGTCCGCCGGGCCGCGAAGCCTATCCGGGCGACGTCTTCTATCTGCACAGCCGCCTGCTGGAGCGTTCGGCCAAGCTGAACGGCGACTATGGCTCGGGCTCGCTGACCGCCCTGCCGATCATCGAGACCCAGGCCAACGACGTGTCGGCCTATATTCCGACCAACGTGATCTCGATCACCGACGGCCAGATCTTCCTGGAATCGGACCTGTTCTATCAGGGCATCCGCCCGGCCGTGAACGTCGGCATCTCGGTGTCGCGCGTGGGCTCGTCGGCCCAGACCAAGGCGATGAAGAAGGTCGCCGGCTCGATCAAGGGCGAACTGGCCCAGTATCGGGAAATGGCCGCCTTCGCCAAATTCGGCTCGGACCTGGACGCCTCGACCCAGAAGCTGCTGGCCCGCGGCGCGCGCCTGACCGAGCTGCTGAAGCAGCCGCAATACGCCCCGCTGACCATGGAAGAGCAGGTCGTCTCGGTTTACGCCGGCACCCGCGGTTACCTGGACACCGTCGCCGTGGCCGACATCGGCCGCTTCGAGACCGAGCTGCTGGCCCGCATCAAGTCGTCGAACCCCGGCCTGCTGGACGGCATCCGCACCAAGAAGGATCTGACCGCCGAGCTGGAAGCCGAGCTGAAGGACGTTCTGGCCGCCTTCACCAAGACCTTCGCCTGAGCCTGATCTGACCGAGAAGCGAGAGTAGCGCCGAATGGCCAGCCTCAAGGAAATGCGCGATCGGATCGGAAGCGTGAAATCCACGCAGAAGATCACGAAAGCCCTGAACATGGTCGCCGCGGCCAAGCTGAAGCGCGCCCAGGAACAGGCTGAAAGCGCCCGTCCCTACGCCAAGAAGATGGCGGCGGTGATCGCCAATCTGGCCGCCGGCGTGTCGGGCGAAGGCGCCCCGCGCCTGCTGGCCGGCACCGGCGCGGACCACAAGCACCTGATCGTGGTCGCCACCGGCGACAAGGGTCTGGCGGGTGGTTTCAACACCAACGTCATCCGCGCGGCCAAGGAGCGGATCAACAGTCTGCTGGCCTCGGGCAAGGACGTGCGCATCATCGCCGTCGGCCGCAAGGTCCGCGACGGCCTGAGCCGCCAGTTCGGCGACCGCGTCATCCGCACGTTTGAAATGAGCGACCACAAGGTGGTGGGCATGCCCGCCGCCGAGCCGATCGCCGCTCTGATCGCCGAGGAGTTCGAGGCCGGCAACGCCGATGTGGTGACCCTGTTCTACAGCCGGTTCCAGTCGGTGATCGCCCAGATCCCGACCCCGCGCCAGCTGATCCCGGCCGTCATCGACGCCGACGCCCCGCCGATCGACCTGAACGGCGCGGTCTATGAATATGAGCCGTCCGAGGAGGAAATCCTCGAGACCCTGCTGCCGCGCAACATCACCACCCAGATCCTGGCCGCCCTGTACGAAAACCAGGCCAGCTTCTTCGGGGCCCAGATGGGCGCCATGGACAACGCCACCCGCAACGCGGGCGACCTGATCAACAGCCTGACCCTGCAATACAACCGCAAGCGCCAGGCCCAGATCACCACCGAACTGATCGAGATCATCGCCGGCGCCGAAGCGCTCTGATCCGATACCGACACGACCTTCCGAACGGAACGCACCGATGACCGACACCACCGCCAAGAAACCCGCCGCCAAGAAGCCGGCCGCGCCCAAGGCGCCCGCCGCCAAGAAGCCCGCCGCCGCCAAGGCTGCGCCCAAGGCCGCCATCGCCGGCGCCAACGGCCGCATCGCCCAGGTGATCGGCGCCGTCGTGGACGTCGAGTTCGACGGCCATCTGCCGGCCATCCTGAACGCGCTGGAAACCCAGAACGTCGACCAGAAGACGGGCGAGCCCTTCACCCTGGTCCTGGAAGTCGCCCAGCACCTGGGTGAGAACATGGTCCGCGCCATCGCCATGGACACCACCGAGGGCCTGACCCGCGGCCAGCCGGTCACCGACACCGGCAACTCGATCCAGGCGCCGGTCGGTCCGGGCACCCTGGGCCGCATCATGAACGTGGTGGGCCAGCCCATCGACGAACAGGGCCCGATCAAGACCGACCTTTACCGCCCGATCCACCGCGAGGCCCCCAGCTTCGAGGAACAGTCGACCTCGGCCGAGATCCTGGTCACCGGCATCAAGGTCATCGACCTGATCTGCCCCTACACCAAGGGCGGCAAGACCGGCCTGTTCGGCGGCGCCGGCGTGGGCAAGACCGTGACCATGCAGGAACTGATCAACAACATCGCCAAGGCCTATGGCGGTTATTCGGTTCTGGCCGGCGTGGGCGAACGCACCCGCGAAGGCAACGACCTGTATCACGAGATGATCGAGTCCAACGTGAACGTGGACCCGACCAAGAACAACGGCTCGACCGAAGGCTCCAAGTGCGCCCTGGTCTATGGCCAGATGAATGAACCGCCGGGCGCCCGCGCCCGCGTCGCCCTGACCGGCCTGTCGATCGCGGAATATTTCCGTGACGAGGAAGGCAAGGACGTGCTGCTGTTCGTCGACAACATCTTCCGCTTCACCCAGGCCGGTTCGGAAGTGTCGGCTCTGCTGGGCCGCATCCCGTCGGCGGTGGGCTATCAGCCGACCTTGGCCACCGAGATGGGCAACCTGCAGGAGCGGATCACCTCGACCAAGAAGGGTTCGATCACCTCGGTCCAGGCCATCTATGTGCCCGCCGACGACCTGACCGACCCGGCGCCGGCCGCCTCGTTCGCCCACCTGGACGCGCGCACGGTTCTGAGCCGCGACATCGCCGCCCTGGCCATCTTCCCGGCCGTGGACCCGCTGGATTCGTCCAGCCGGATCATGGACCCGCTGGTGATCGGCGAGGAGCACTACAACGTCGCTCGTCGCGTTCAGGAAATCCTGCAGCAGTACAAGGCGCTGAAGGACATCATCGCCATCCTGGGCATGGACGAGCTGTCGGAAGACGACAAGCTGGTCGTGTCGCGCGCCCGCAAGATCCAGCGCTTCCTGTCGCAGCCCTTCTTCGTGGCCGAGCAGTTCACCGGTTCGCCGGGCAAGTTCGTGGAGCTGGCCGACACCATCCGCAGCTTCAAGGCCATCTGCGATGGCGAATACGACCACCTGCCGGAAGCGGCCTTCTACATGGTCGGCCCGATCGAGGAAGCCGTCGAGAAAGCCGCCAAACTGGCCGCGGAAGCCGCCTGATCCATGGCTGGCAAGCTGCAGTTCTCGCTGGTGTCGCCTGAACGCGAGGTCTTTTCGGGCCTCGTGGATCAGGTGGACGCGCCCGGCGTCGAAGGCGACTTCGGCGTGCTGGCCGACCATGCGCCCTTCATGACCGCCCTGCGCGAAGGCGTGGTCACGGTGATCGACGGCGCCCAGCGCCGCCGGTTCCAGGTTCAGGGCGGTTTCGCCGACGTCACCCCGGCCGGCCTGACCATCCTGGCCGAACAGGCCTCGGAACTGGCCGAGGCCTGATCCCGCCTGGCTCGACGCGCCCGCGCCGTCGTGCGACATAGCGGCGGAACGATCGCCGCCGCGCCGGCCGTCGGGCGAGGGGCCGCATGAAGCGTTTGGTCATCGATCTGGACGACACCCTGACGGTGCACGCCTCGTCCGATTCCTATGCCGACAAGGCGCCGAACTCGGCCGTCATCGAACGCCTGCGCGAATACAAGGCGCTCGGCTTCGAGGTCGTGATCTTCAGTTCACGGAACATGCGCACCTATGAGGGGGCGGTGGGCAAGATCAATGTCCATACCTTGCCGGTCATTCTGGACTGGCTGAGCCGTCACCAGGTGCCGTTCGACGAGGTGATCGTGGGCAAGCCCTGGTGCGGCCACGACGGCTTCTATGTCGACGACCGGGCCGTGCGCCCGTCGGAGTTCGTGGCCATGAGCCCAGAACAGATCCGCGCCCTGCTGGGCGATACGCAACCGTGAGCGCGGCCGCTGTCGGCCTGATCCTGTCGGCCGCCTATATCGATCAGGAACTGAGCGCCGAGTTCGGTCCCCTGCCGCCGTGCTTCCTGCCGGTCGGGGATCGGCGGCTGTATGCGCTTCAGGTCGAGCGGATGGCGGGGCTGGAGGCCCTGTATCTGACCCTTCCGGCCGGTTTCGAGACGCCCGCCGCCGACCGCGCCTGGCTGGAGGCGGCCGGGGTGCGACTGCTCTTCATCGAGGAGGGGCTGAGCCTGGGCGAATCGCTGGTCCGGGCCATCGAGGCGGTGGGGCCGATCACGGGCGATCTGGTCATCCTGCACGGCGACACCCTGGCGACGCCGTCCGCCGCGCCGGGCGACAGCCTGGGCGTCAGCGCCGAGACGGACGAATACGCCTGGGCCGAGGTGGCGGTCGACAGCGGCCGCGTGACGCGATTGTCGGTCGTGGACGCCGCCGGCGCGGGCGACGAGGCCGCCAGCGTGATCTGCGGCGTCTTTCGCGTGGCTGACGCCGAGGCTTTGAGCCAGGCCATCGCTGATGCGGACGGCGATTTCATCCGTGGCCTGAACGCCTACGCCCTGAGCCGGCCGGTCCGCGCCGAGCCGGCGCCTGACTGGCTGGATTTCGGCCACGTCCAGACCTATTTCCGCGCCCGGCGGGTCGTATCGACCGCCCGGTCGTTCAACCGCCTGAGCATTGACGACCGTGTCGTGACCAAGGGCGGCGACGACCACGCCAAGATCCGCGCCGAGGCGGCCTGGCTGGGCGGGGTTCCGGCGACGATCCGCCCCTTCTGCGTCCGCCTGGTGGATGTGCAGGACGTCGAACCGGGGCCGCGCTACGTCACCGAATACGCCTATGCGCCGACCCTGGCGGACCTGTCGGTGTTCGGGGCGCTGGGGGCCGCACGCTGGGGCCGTATCTTCGCCTCGTGCCAGGCGTTGCTGGACCTGTGCGCCCAGGCGCCGGACCCGGAAGGCGCGCGGGGGACGGCCGATGCGGCGCTGGAAAGCCTTGTCCGCGGCAAGGCGCGCGAGCGGCTGCTGGCCTATGCGGCGTTCGGCGGCCTGCCGGTCGACCGGCCGATGCGTTACGCCGGCCGCATCACGCCCTCGCTGCTGGAGATCGCGGATCGGGTCGCCGACATCGCCTGTGCGCCGACCGGCGCGATGGCCACGGTCATGCATGGCGACTTCTGCTTCAGCAACATCCTGTACGACCTGCGCGCGCGCCGCATCCGGGTGCTGGACCCGCGCGGTTTCGTTACGCCGGGTCGGCCCAGCCTGTACGGCTCGCCCCTATACGACCTGGGGAAACTGGCCCATTCCGTGATCGGACGATATGATGAGCTGATCGCCGGACGCTATGCGCTGGACGACGGCGCCGAGGGCCTGGCGCTGCAGTTCGCGGCGCCCGAGCGGCCCTGGATGCGCGACATGCTGGGCGGGGTGCGCGCCGGCGACGTCAGCGGGCTGGATCCCGCTGTTCAGGCGGTGATGGTGTCGCTGTTCCTGGCCATGCCGCCGCTGCACGCCGATCGGCCGGACCGGCAGAAGGCCTTCATCGCCAACGCCCTGCGGCTGTTCCTGGAGATGGAGGCGGCATGATCGTCATCCCCATGGCCGGGCGGTCCAGCCGCTTTACCGCCGCCGGATACGACCGACCCAAATACGAACTGCCCATGGGGTCCGGGACGGTCTTCACCCATGCGGTCGGCGGTTTCTCGGCCTATGCGGCGGACACGCCCTTTCTGTTCATCGCCTCGGCGGCCCTGGCGCCCGCCGACTTCATCGCGTGCGAGGCGAAGGCGCTGGGCATCAGGGACTGGCGCCTGGTCGAACTGGACCAGCCCACGGCCGGTCAGGCCGAGACGGTCGAGCGGGGGCTTGACGCCATGGGCGCCGCCGACGCCGCGCCCCTGACCATCTTCAACATCGACACCTTCCGCCCCGGTTTCCGGCACCCCGACACCGACTGGATGGCCACGGCCGACGGCTATCTGGAGGTGTTCCGGGGCGAGGGGGCCAACTGGTCCTATGTCCGCACGGCGCCGGGGTCGGACCGGGTGATCGAGACGGCCGAGAAACGCCCCATCTCGGACCTGTGCTGTACCGGCCTTTATCATTTCGCCCGCGCCGGAGACTTCCGTCGCGCCCTGGCGGCCGAACGCGCGGCAGGGGGGTGGAGCGAACTGTATGTGGCGCCCCTGTATAATCATCTGATCGCCGAGGGAGCGGACATCCGTCATCGGATGATCGGGCCCGACGAAATCATCTTCTGCGGCGTGCCCGACGAATATCTGGAGGCGCGGCGTCGCCTGGGTTGATCCGGCTTGGCGCGGGTCCGTTCAGGGTCTAAGCGATGGCCCGAGTTCATCGGGGTAAGACGTGAAGCCGACCATCGCCGTCTGCGTTTCCGGCCAGCTGAGGCAATCCGACGCCGGCCTGGAAAGCCTGGCCCAGGCGATCCGGGGGCTGGATGCGACGGTCGTCGTCTCGCTGTGGAGCCGGGCCGGCCGCAAGCTGGACGGCGCGGTCAACCTGCCCCAGATCAGCCGCATCCTGGAAGAGGACGCCTGGGTCCGTCTGCCGTGGGCCTGGTTCGACTATCGCGAGTTCTGGCCCATGCTGCCGGGCCTTGCCGAGACGCTCAGCGCCGGCGCCACCGATCAGGCCGAGGCGGTCCAGGCGCGGGTGCGCCGCTGGCTGCCTGACGCCGTGATCGACCTGGAAGCGCCGGACGTGCTGGACCTGGGGTTCGATACGCCGCGCGAAGACGCCAATACGCTGAAGATGCTGTACCGCATCTGGCGGGCCAATGAGATCAAGCGGCGGCTGGAACGCCAGGCGGGCCGCCGTTTCGATCATGTGGTGCGCACGCGGCCCGATCTGGTGCTGGAACGCCTGAATATGGCCGCGATCGCCGAGGGAACCGGGCCGGGCCGCATCCTGGTGGACGCCTATCGCCCGGCGGGCCATTTCGTGTCGGACCTGTTCGCGGTCGGCGGCTCGGTGGAGATGGACCGCTACGCCACCCTGTTCGGCCGCGCCATCGCCGATCCGGGCGCGTGGCGGCACATCCATGTCGACATGCATGCCCATCTGGAGGCGTCGGGCCTGGCCTATGACGCCTATCCGCATGTGGGGGGGCTGACGGTCGACAGCCTGGGCACGCGGGTCATGGCGGTCGCCGCCCTGAAGGGAGAGGCCGCGCCGTCGCCCGCTCAGGCCGTGGCTTTGGCGGCTCTGGACGCACAGGGGCCGGACGCCTTGGATCGCCTGATGGCGGCGCCCGTCGAGGCCGTGTCGCCCCAGGTGCTGGACGGCTGGCTGTTCGCGGCGGGCGAGGCGCTGATCGACGCGGGACAGATGGCGGAGGGGCTGTCGGCCCTGCTGGCCGGACTGGCGCTGCGGCCGCGCGACATCAACTGGCAGGGGGCGGCCGCGCGTCTGGCGGCGCGGGCCGTGGTGCAGCTGGCGGCGGACGACGGGGTCGGCGCCCTGATGTCGCGCGTGGCCGACAGTGCGCCGCCGTCGGTCGTGGCGGATGCGGTCGCGCGGGCCTGGGCGTGGCTGGACGCCGAGGCGTCGCCCCTGGATCAGGCGACGGGACAGCTGGCGCGGCTGGCGGCGGCCGGCCTGCTGCAAGACGGGTTGGCGCGGGTGATGACGCCGGCCAAGGCCGTACGACTGGCCAAGGACATCGAGGCCGCGCTGGGCGCCGCCCTGAGCGCGGACGCGCTGATGCGGCTGGAACGCCGGGCCGAGACGGCGGTGCGCGCCGAGGCGGATCGGGCCGTGATCGCCGAACTGGCCCCGATCAGCGCGGCAGGCCAACTGGGGCCGCACCGCAAATTCATGCTGGCCGACGCCTACAAGCGCCTGGGCCGGCTTGAAGAGGCCGAGCGGGAGCAGACGGCGGCGCTGGAGCGGGTGGACCACATCGGGGGGGGCTGGCGCCAGCTGGCGGAAATCCAGTCCGGCCTGGGCCGGTTCGAGGCGGCCGTGGCGGCGGCGCGCCGCGCCTATGCTCTGGAGCCGGACGGGCCGGGCCACGGGCTGTTGCTGGCCTATTGCCTGATGCGGGCGGGCCAGGCCGAAGAGGCCCGCGCCCTGGTCGCGGCCATGCCGGATGACTGGCTGGCCCCTGCCGCGGCCCTGGCGGCGCCGGATCTGGTCGCCGTGCTGGGACCGCTGCGCCCCGCGGCCCTATAGGCCGTTCAGCGGGATTTTCAGGAACCGTTGGCCCGACGTCTCGGCCGGCGGCAGTTCGCCGGCGCGGATGTTCACCTGAAGCGCGGGCAGCAGCAGGGCCGGAACCTTCAGCGTCGCATCGCGCGCCTCGCGCATGGTGGTGAAGTCGTCTTCCGAACGGCCGCCGCCGACATGGATGTTGTGCGCCTTCTCGTCGGCCACCGTGGTTTCCCAGCGATAGTCGCCGCGCCCCTCGGGCAGATAGTCGTGGCCCACGAACACGCGGGTTTCGCCCGGCAGGTTCAGGATGCGCTGGATCGAGCGATACAGGGTCCGCGCATCGCCGCCGGGAAAGTCGCACCGCGCCGTGCCGTAGTCGGGCATGAACAGGGTGTCGCCCACGAAGACGGCGTCGCCGATCACATAGCTGACGCAGGCCGGGGTGTGGCCGGGCGTGTGCATCACCTGGACCGTCAGCTCGCCCAGGTCGAACCGGTCGCCGTCGCCATACAGGGCGTCGAACGCGGCGCCGTCGGGCCTGACGTCCGTCGCCTCGAACAGGTCGCCAAAGGTCTTCTGCACCCCGCCGATGCGGTCGCCGATGCCGATGGGGACGCCGGTGCGGACCTTGATCTCGTGCGCCCCGGTCAGGTGGTCGGCGTGGGCGTGGGTCTCCAGCACCCGGTCCAGAGTCCAGCCGCGTTCAGCGACGCGCGCCAGAACGGCCTCCAGCGAACCGACGCCGGTGCGGCCGCTGGCGGCGTCATAGTCCAGCACCGGGTCGATGACGGCGGCGCGCCCCGTGGCGGGGTCGGCGACGATATAGGTGATGGTGTGGGTCGTCGGATCAAACAGGCCTTCGACGATGGGGGAGGCGGTCATGGGGAGGCTCCTCTGTTGCGCCCAATATATTAGGTATTGCTAAATTAGCAAGTACTGATATATAGGCGCCATGATCGAACTTCAGCAGATCGGCCTGGACGCCTTCAAGGCGCATGCGGACGAGGCGGCGCGCCTGATGAAGGCGCTGTCGAACCGCAACCGCCTGATGATCCTGTGCCGCCTCACCGATGGCGAACGTCAGGTCGGCGACCTGGCGGCCGAGGTCGGCCTGTCGCAATCGGCCCTGTCCCAGCATCTGGCCCTGTTGCGCCAGGACGGGCTGGTCGCCGCGCGTCGCGACGGCGTGGCCATGCACTACGCCATCGCCGACCCGGCCGTGGCGCGGGTCATCGCCCTGCTGGCCGAGATCTACTGTCCCCCCAAAAACTGAGAGTGTGCGCGATGAGCGTCCTGATCCCCCTGTCCCCGGCCGATGTGGCCGACCGGCTGAAGCGCGGCGACGCCGTGCTGGTCGATATCCGCGAGCCCGACGAGGCGGCGCGCGAACGCATCGCCCAGGCGACCTCGGCGCCCCTGTCCGCCTTCGAAGCGGCGCATCTGGAGCTTCAGCCCGGCCGCGAGGTCGTGTTCATGTGCCGGACGGGAAACCGCACCGGCGTCAACTGCGACCGTCTGGCCTCGCGCGTCCTGGGCGACGCCTATGTGCTGGAAGGCGGGCTGGAGGCGTGGAAGGCGGCGGGCCTGCCCACCGTGGTGAACCGCAAGGCGCCGCTGGAACTGATGCGCCAGGTGCAGATGGCGGCCGGCGCCCTGGTGCTGCTGGGGGTGGCCCTGGGCCTGTGGGTGCATCCGGCCTTCTGGGCGCTGGCGGCCTTTGTCGGCGCGGGCCTGTTCGTGGCCGGGGCCACCGGCTTCTGCGGCATGGCGCGGTTGCTGGCGGTCATGCCGTGGAACCGACCGGCGGCGCGGACGGCCTGACCTCATGACGACGGGGCTGGAGCCGTTGGTGGCGGCGGGGGTCAGCGGCGCGGTGGTCGCCGCCCTGCTGACCGTGTTCGGCGGCGGCGGCTCTGTGCTGGCCGTGCCGCTGTTGCTGTATTTTGTGGGGGTCAAGGATCCGCACGCGGCCATCGGCGCCTCGGCCGCCGGAGTGGCGCTGAACGCCCTGACGGCCCTGGCCGGTCAGGCGCGGGCGGGACGGGTGAAATGGCCGTGCGCCGCCCTGTTCGCCCTCGGCGGGGTCGCGGGCGCCGTGGCCGGGTCCAGCCTGGCCAAACGGATCGACGGCGACGCCCTGTTGTTGTTCTTCGCCCTGGCCATGGCGGTAGTGGGATTGGCCATGCTGAGACCGCGCCCGGTCGATCCGGCGGCGGATGCGGTGCGTCTGACCCCCGCCCTGGCGCCGCGTCTTGTGGCCGGCGGCGCGGGCGTGGGACTGGCGGCGGGATTTTTCGGCATCGGCGGCGGCTTTCTGATCGTGCCGGGCCTGATGGCGGCGACGGGCATGGGTCTGGTCGCGGCCCAGGCGTCGTCCCTGCTCAGCGTCGCGGCCTTCGGCGGGGCCACGGCCCTGAACTATGCGGTTTCGGGCCTGGTCGACTGGGCCGTCGTGGGGGCCATGGCCGTCGGCGGTGCGGCGGGAACCCTGGCCGGCCTGCCGATCGCGCGGCGTCTGGGCCAGCGCGCCGTGCTGGGCCGCCGGCTGTTCGCCGGGTTGATCCTGGTCGTCGCGGCCTATGTGGCGATCCGGGCGCTCGGCGCGCTTTAACGCCCGCCCGCACGCAGCCACGCCTCGCGCGCGGCGGTCAGTCGGGCGGGCACCAGCCCCCCCAGCCGCGTCTGGCGCTGGCGTTTCAGCCCTGCCTCAACCCCCTGGCGGCGCACCACGCGCCCTTCGTGCGCCAGGCCGGCGCCGACCTCGACCACGATCACCTCGTCGGGCAGGGCCAGGTTGCGACTGAGGCGGATGCGCATGCCCTGGTCGGACACGTCCACGATGGTGCAGCCCAGCTCCAGTCCCGGCCCCACCACCACGCCCGCCACATTGGCCGGGCGGCGCGGCTCGGTGCGGCGCTCGGGTCTGTCGGAAGGAAAAAGGGCCATGGGCGCATAGATCATGAGGAAGATGGACGCCCGGTGAACGCCCAAAGGCGCCAGAAGGTCGCATTGCCCCGCCCGGCCGCGCCCGGCCATAGTCCGCGACCGGTTCAAAAACGAGGGGGAGTTTCAGCCATGTCCATCATCCTGCGTCGCCTGACGGCCGCCGTCGCACCCGCCGCCCTGGCTGTGGTTCTGGCCGCCCCATCCTTCGCCGCCGAAGCCCAGGCGTCCGGCCGCCGCGCCGCCGCGCCCGCCGTCGCCAGCCCCCGGGTCGCCGCCGCGCCCGCGCCGCGCGCCGTCACCTTCGCCGATCAGGCGCCGGCCGAGGCGGGCGTTCTGGTGCTGGCCCTGTCGTCGGCTGCCGATCTGGACGTGCGCGGCGCGGACCTGAATGCGGCTACGCGCGCGGCGGCGGCCCGCGCCCTGACTTCGGCCCGCTTCAACTATCGGGCGCGCCAGACCCTGTCGCTGCGCGGGGTGGGCGACTGGGACCGGGTGCTGATCGTGGGCCTGGGCGAGACGCCCGGCGAATTCGACATCCAGATCGCCGGGGCCGTGGCGGGTCGCGCCATCCTGTCCGACGCCGGCACTGTGACGGTGCCCGCCGCCGGTCTGAGCGCGGCCCAGGCGTCCGGCTTCATCACTGGCCTGGGCATCGGCGACTATCGCTCGGACCTGTATCGCACCAGCGGGCGCGACAGCGCCGAACGCGGACCGGTGGTCGTCACCGGCGCGGCCGAGGGCGCCCAGGCCCTGTACGACCATCAGGGCGCGGCCCTGGTCGAGGCCATGACCTGGACCCGCGACATCTCGAACGAGCCGGCCAATGTCGTCTATCCCGAGGTCTTCGTTCAGCGCGCCCGCGCGGCGCTGCAGGGCGTGGCCGGGGTCAGCATCGAGGTGCTGGACGTTCCGACCATGGAGCGGCTGGGCATGGGCGCCCTGCTCAGTGTCGGCCAGGGCTCTCCGCGTCCGTCGCGGATGCTGATCGTCCGCTATCAGGGCCAGGGTGCGCCCGAGGGGGCGCCGATCGCCCTGGTGGGCAAGGGCATCACCTTCGACACCGGCGGCATCTCGATCAAGCCCAGCGCGGGCATGGGCAATATGAAGATGGACATGTCCGGCGCCGCCAGCGTGGTGGGCGCCGTGCTGTCGCTGGCCCGGTCGGGCGCGCCGGTGAATGTGGTCGCGGTCGCCGCCCTGGCCGAGAACATGCCCGACGGCGCCGCCAGCCGCCCCGGCGACGTGGTCACCGCCATGAACGGCAAGACCATCGAGATCATCTCGGCCGACGCCGAGGGGCGGATGGTGCTGGCCGATGCCCTGGCCTGGGTCGAAGCGAACGTCCAGCCGGCGGCCATCGTCAACATCGCCACCCTGACCGGCGCGGTCGGCGCGGCCCTGGGCGACGACTATGCGGGCCTGCTGACCCGGCACGACGCCCTGGCGGACCAGCTGACCGCCGCCAGCCGCGCGACGGGCGAAGGGCTGTGGCGCATGCCGCTACACCCCGCCTATGCAGGAGAGATCGCCTCGACCATCGCCGACATCCGCAACTCGGGCGATGGCCCGGGCGTGGGCATGGGCGGCCAGTTCCTGAGCAATTTCGTCAAGCCGGACACGCCGTGGGCGCATCTGGACATTGCGGGCATGGCCTATGGCGGCCCCAACGACTGGAAACCCGCCGGATCGGCCGGTTTCGGCGTGCGGTTGCTGGACCGGTTCGTGCGCGACTACAGCGCCATTCCGCGCGGCGAGGCGACCGGGGGCCGCTGAGCCCCGGTCAATCGACGGCGACGATCTCGACCGACTGGCCCGCCACGGTCGCTTCGTCGCCCACGCCCTTGCCCATCAGGGCGCGGGCCAGGGGCGAGACATGGCTGACGCTGCCTGCGGCGGGGTCGGCCTGATCCTCGCCGACGATGCGCCAGGTCTGGGTGCGGCCGTCCTCGCGTTCGATGGTCACGGCGCCGCCGAAGCGGACGCGGCCGTCGGCTTCAGTCTCGACCAACTGGGCCGAGGCGCGCCGCGCCGACCAATAGCGCAGGTCGCGCGTGGCCCGCGCCATGGCGGTGCGGTCCGCCTCGATCGAGCCTTTCGCCTGGGCGGCGGCGTAGGCGGCGCGCGCGGCGGCCAATTCGGCTTCGATCGCCGCCAGCCCTTCGGCCGTGACCAGGTTGGGATGCGGCGAGATCGGCCGGTCCGGCAGGTCGGCGGCCGTGGCTTCCAGATCTTCTTCGCGGGTGAAGGCGACGCTCATGATGCATCAGCGTATGCCGCGCCGGGCCGTTCCGGTCTAGGAGAGGAGGATGAACACCTCCGCCCCCCGCATACATGTCATCGGCGCCGGCCCCGCCGGGCTGATGGCGGCTGAACGGCTGGCCCGGGGCGGGGCGCAGGTGGTGGTGCACGAGGCCATGCCCTCGGTCGCGCGCAAGCTGCTGATGGCCGGGCGTGGCGGGCTGAACCTGACCCATTCCGAGCCGCCCGAGCGGTTCGTCGAACGCTATGGCCCGGCGCAGGGGCTGGTCGAGGACTGGCTTGCGGCCTTCACGGCGGCGGACCTGAGGGCCTGGGCCGACGATCTGGGCGCCGCCACCTTTATCGGCTCGTCGGGGCGGGTGTTTCCCCGCGCCATGAAGGCCTCGCCCCTGTTGCGCGCCTGGCTGGGGCGGCTGGAGGGACTGGGGGTCGAGGTGCGCACCCGCAGTCGCTGGACCGGCTGGCGCGACGCAGCCCAGACCTTCGCCACGCCCGACGGCGAGCGGACCGAGCGGCCCGATGCTGTGGTTCTGGCCCTGGGCGGCGCCAGCTGGCCCCGGCTGGGTTCCGACGGCGGCTGGCGGCCCTGGCTGGAGGCGCGGGGCGTGGCCGTGACGCCGTTCGCCCCGTCCAATGTCGGCTTCGATGTCGCCTGGTCTCCGGTCCTGATCGACCGGTTCGCGGGCCAGCCGGTCAAGGGCGTCGCCCTGACCCATGGCGACCGCACGGTGCGCGGCGAGATGATGCTGACCCGCTATGGCGTCGAGGGCGGGGCCATCTACGCCCTGTCGGCCGGCCTGCGTGAGGCCCTGGCGCGCGACGGGACGGCGATGCTGAGCGTCGATCTCAGGCCCGATCTGTCGGTCGAGGCGCTGGCCGCCCGCCTGGCCCGGCCGCGCGGCAAGGACAGCGTCACAAACTGGCTGAGAAAGGCCGGGGGCCTGTCGCCCGCCGCCGTCGCCCTGTTGCGCGAGATTCCCGGAGAAGTCCCTCTGGGCGCCGACAAGCTGGCCCGGCGCATCAAGGCGGTGCGCCTGACCCTGACCGGCATCCAGGGCCTGGAGCGGGCCATCTCCTCGGCCGGGGGCGTGGCGCGGGACCAGGTGGACGGGCGGCTGATGCTGAAGGCCCTGCCCGGCGTCTTCGTGGCGGGCGAAATGCTGGACTGGGAGGCGCCGACCGGCGGCTATCTGCTGCAGGCGTCGTTCGCATCGGGCGTCGTGGCGGCGGGGGGTGCATTGGACTGGCTGGCCCAAGGGGGTAGAGGCGACGCATGACCGACATCCACGGCCTGTGCCCCGACCGTTTCGCCGGCGTCCGCGACGCCTTCGCCGCCAACTTCACCGACGCGCCCGAGGGGCTGGACGAACTGGCCGCGCGCTTCAGCGTCTGCATCGGCGGCGAGACGGTGCTGGACCTGTGGGCCGGGCATGCCGACACGGCCAAGTCCCGCCCCTTCACCGACGACACGTTGGTCCCCGTCTTCTCCACCGGCAAGGCGGTGATGAGCCTGCTGATCGCCACGGCGGTCGAGCGCGGCCTGTTGGACTATGACGCCCCGGTCGCGCGCTACTGGCCCGCCTTCGGACAGGCGGGCAAGGATCAGGTCACGGTGGGCCAGATGATGTCGCACCAGGCGGGCTTGCCGGGGTTCACGGACGGGGTGGAGCCGACCATCTGGTTCGACCGCCAGGCGGTGCTGGACAGCCTGTGCGCCCAGGCGCCGATGTGGCCGCCGGGCACGGCCAGCGGCTATCACCCGATCACCATCGGTTATCTGGCGGGCGAGCTGTTCCGCCTTGTCGACGGGCGGACCATGGGGACCGCGTTGCGCCAGGACTTCCCCGGCCTGGACCTGTGGATCGGCCTGCCCGAGGCCCAGCATGGCCGGGTGGCGCAACTGCGCAAGCCCGCCTCTGCGCCCGATCTGGGCGTCATCGATGTGGTCAAGAAGGCCGCCTTCCTGGATCGCGGCTCGGCGCCCGGCGGGCGCGGTTCGGCCGAATGGCGGATGGCGGAAATCCCCTCGGCCAATCTGCACGGGACGGCGCGCGACCTGGCGCGCATCCTGGCGGTGATGAACGACGGCATGTTCGAGGGGCGGCGGGTGCTGTCGGCCGCGACGCTGGAGGCTGCGCGGCGCCCGCGCATCCACGGCCAGGACCGGGTGCTGCCCTTCGTCATGGGCTGGGCGGCCGGATGGACGATGAATGCGGGCCTGGACATCTTCGGCCCGAACGCGGGCGCCCTGGGCCACTGCGGCTGGGGCGGATCGTGCGCCTTTGCGGACCCGGAAACCGGGGTGTCGGCCGCCTATGTCATGACGCGCCAGTCGCCGCATCTGATTGGCGACCCGCGCGCGCTGCGGCTGATCCAGGCCCTGTACGCGGCGCTCTAGATCGGCTCGGCGCTGGCGGCCAGGGCCCGGCGCTCGGCCCGGTGACGCAGAACGGCGCCCAGGGCGAACACCGCCGCCCCGCTCCAGATGAAGACGAAGCTGATCGCTCTGAGCGGCGTCAGCGCCTCGCCCGCCATCACCCCCACCGCGAACTGCAGCGTCGGGGCCAGGAACTGGATGAAGCCCAGGGTCGACAGGGGCATGCGCCGCGCCGCCCAGGCGAACAGGGCCAGGGGCAGGACCGTGGCCGGTCCGTTGGCGACAGCCCACAGCGCGTGGACCGGATCGTCGAAGGCCACGCCCTGACCCGTCTGGGCCAGCCAGATCACCCACAACAGGCCGAACGGCGCCAACAGCAGGCATTCGACCAACAGCCCCGCCTGGGCCTCGACTGGCACGCGCTTGCGGATCACGCCATAGCTGGCGAAAGACACCGCCAGGAAGATCGAGATCCACGGCGGCCGCCCCAGGGCCAGGGCCTGCAACAGAACCCCGACCGCCGCCAGGGCCACGGCGGCCCAGCCGAACCGGTCCATCCGCTCCCGGAACAGCCACAGCCCCACCACCATGTTCAGCAATGGATTCAGATAATAGCCGAGGCTGGCCTCCAGCGTCGCCTGATGGGTGGTGGCCCAGACATAGACGCCCCAGTTGGTCCCGATCAGCAGGGTCGACAGCGCCAGCCAGCCCAGGGTGCGACCGTCGCGGAACACCGCCGCCGCCTGCCCGCCCTGACGCGCCGCCAGCACCAGCAGCAGGGCCACAGGGGCCGCCCACACCGTGCGGTGGGCCAGAATCTCCAGCGCGTCGAACCCCGCCGCATGCTGGCCCATGAACAGCAGGGGCATCAGCCCCCACATGACATAGCAGCCGAAGGCGGAAGCCAGGGCGGCGCGGCCCTGATCCGGGCCGGGGGAGGGGGTCATATTGCCTCCTTCGCCGGGGGGGCGGCGAAGCGGTGGGGTGGGATCAGACGGTGATCGAGCGATAGCCGCCCGAGGGCTTTATGGTCCCGGTCTCGTCCAGCAGCTGGGCGATCTGGACCGCGTTCAGGGCCGCGCCCTTGCGCAGGTTGTCGGACACCACCCACAGGCTCAGGCCGTTGGCCACGGTCGGGTCCTTGCGGATGCGGCTGACATAGACGGCGAACTCGCCCGCCGCATCGACGGGGGTGACGTATCCGTCGTGCTCCTGCTTGTCGATCACCTGGATACCGGGCGCGTCGCGCAGGATGGCGCGGGCCTCGTCCGGGGCGATCGGGCGGTCGAACTCCAGCGTCACCGCCTCGGAATGGCCGACGAAGACCGGCACCCGCACGCAGGTGACCGTCAGCCGGATGTCGGGGTCCAGCATCTTGTGCGTCTCGGCCCACATCTTGGCCTCTTCGTCGGTGTAGCCGTCGTCGCGGAAGTCGCCGATGAAGGGGATGACGTTGAAGGCGATCTGCTTGGGAAACTTCTTCGGCGTGGCGTCGCCCAGGCCGTAGATGGCCTTGGTCTGGGTCCACAGCTCGTCCATCCCTTCCTTCCCGGCGCCCGAGACGGACTGATAGGTCGAGACCACCGCGCGGGTGATCCTGGCCGCGTCATGCAGGGGCTTCATCGCCGTGACCAGCTGGATGGTCGAGCAGTTGGGGTTGGCGATGATGTTCTTCGTCTTCGCGTCCTTCACCGCGTCGGGGTTCACCTCGGGCACGATCAGCGGCACGTCCGGGTCCATGCGGAAGGCGCTGGAGTTGTCGATCACGATCGGCCCGGCCTTGCCAATCTTCTCGGACCAGGCCTTGGACACCTCCTTGCCCGCGCTCATCAGCACGATGTCGACCTTTGAGAAGTCGAAAGCCTCCAGATCCTGGCATTTCAGCGTCTTGTCGCCGAAGGCCACCTCCATCCCCTTGGACTTGCGCGAGGCGATGGCGTGCATTTCCGAGACGGGAAACTGCACCTCTTCCAGGATGTTCAGCATCTCCTGGCCGACATTGCCGGTGGCGCCCACGACGGCGACGCGATAGCTCATTGTTGATCGGTCCTTCGGACGCCCTAACGCTCGCCGCGCGGCGGCTCGCTGCTTGAGGGCGAAGTTTGTGCGGAAAGTCCGATGTAGGCTTTCGCAGGCGCGAAGCAATCGCTTTTCAGCGGCGGCGGGCGCCTTTATGCGGGGGCCATGCCCTCCCGCATCCGCCGCGCCTTCGACCAGCGTCTGAAAGACGGCCGGCTGACGCCCGATCCGGCGCAGGCGTCGGCGCTGGGCGTGCTGGAGCGGCTGGAGCGCGACCTGTCGAAAAAGGGCCTGTTCGGCGCCCGGCCCGAGGTGCGGGGCGTCTATCTGTGGGGACCGCCGGGGCGGGGCAAGTCCATGCTGATGGACCTGTTCTTCGCCTGCGCGCCCGAGCCGAAGAAGACCCGCGCCCATTTCCACGCCTTCATGGCCCGCGTCCACGACCTGATCGGCCGATGGCGCAAGGGCGACCGCAAGACGCGCCAGGCGGTGTTCGGCCAATCGAAAGGCGACGACCCCATCGCCCCGGTCGCGGCCTCGATCGCCTCCGAGGCGCGGCTGCTGTGCTTCGACGAGCTTCAGGTCACCGACATCGCCGACGCCATGATCCTGGGCCGGCTGTTCGAGGCGTTGTTCGAGCGGGGGGTGGTGCTGGCCGTCACCTCGAACCGCGAACCCGGCGACCTGTATCACAACGGGGTCAACCGCCAGCTGTTTGAACCCTTCATCGCCCTGATCCGCGAACGGTGCGAGGTGGTTTCGGTGGCGGGCGAGCGCGACTGGCGCCGGGCGCGCCTGGCCGGCCGCCAGGTCTGGTTCAGCCCCGATGACGCCGCCGCGCGCGAGGGGTTCGAGGCCCTGTGGGCCGAGCTGAAGGGCGATGAACCCGAAGAACCCGCCGTCCTGCCGGTCCTGGGGCGCGAGGTGCAGGTCGATCGTACGGCCGGGGGGCTGGCGCGGGCGACCTTCGCCGATCTGTGCACCCGTCCTCTGGGACCGCAGGATTATCTGGCGCTGGCGGGCCGGTTCCACACTCTTTTCCTGGACCAGGTTCCGCTGCTGACCTCGGACCGGCACCATGAGGCGCGGCGGCTGGTGACGCTGATCGACGCGCTGTACGAGGCGAAGGCGCGGCTGGTGGTCCTGGCCCAGGCGGCGCCGGACGCCCTGTATCCCACCGGGATCGGCGCCTTCGAATTCGAGCGCACGGCGTCCAGATTGACCGAAATGTCAGGCGCCGACTGGCTGGCGCCAGAGGCGGCTTGATCCTAAGAAAGCCCCGAGCAAGGAGCAGACCCATGAAGCCGATTTCGACCCTGGCGCCGATGGCGGCCGGCCTGAGCCTTATCCTGGGCGGCGCGGCGATGGCGCAAGAGCCCGAGGCGCCTTCCGCCCAGACGGCCGAAGAGGCCGAGGCGGCGATCCTGGCCAAGCCGGGCGTGACCCTGGCCGAGGCCGCCGCCTGGCTGACGACGGCGGGGGCGACGGTGGGCGAACCGGGCGAGGCGTCGGGCCGCATGTATCTGCCGGTCAACGACGGCGTCCTGACCTGGACCCTGTGGTTCTATGGCTGCCCCGAAGGCTTCTGCGACGACCTGCAGTTCGGCGCGGTGTTCAAGGGCCAGGGCGTGACGCAGGAGAAGATCAACGCCTGGAATCGGGACAACCGTTTCCTGAAGGCCTTCTTCGTGCCGGGCGTCGAGGGCGAAGAGCCGCGCGCGGCGGTGCAGTACGACGTGGTGCTGACCGCGCCGGGCATGCTGCATCTGAGCGAGCCGGCCGGTCTTTGGATCGACATGCTGAAACAGTTCGCCCGCGCCATGGGTTTCGCCGCGCCGACCCCGCAGGACGCGGCCGACGCGCCTTCGGAAGCCCCCTCCGAAGCGCCGACCCAGCCCTGATCGAGGGCCGCATCATTAGGGCTTTGCCGTGAAGGCCCGGCGGCGCTACCGTTCGCGCACAGAGGCGTAACGTCCCAGGGGGAAATCCATGTCCGACCAGGCCCAGGCCGCCGAACGCGCCGAGCGTCCGGGCTACCGCTACTACGTCCTGGCGGTGCTGATCCTGGTCTATATGCTGAACTTCCTGGATCGGCAGATCATCGGCATTCTGGCCGCGCCGCTGAAAGAGCATTTCCAGCTGACGGACAGTCAGTTCGGCCTTCTGGGCGGCATCGCCTTCGCCTCTGTCTATTCGACCCTGGCCATTCCCCTGGCCTGGCTGGCCGACCGGTTCAGCCGGGTGTGGATCATGACCGGCGCCCTGGCGGTGTGGTCGGGCTTCACCGCCCTGTGCGGCGTCGCCGGCTCGTTCGGCCAGCTGTTCCTGTTCCGCATGGGCGTCGGCGTGGGCGAGGCGGGCGGCGTGGCCCCGGCCTATTCCCTGATCGCCGACTATTTCCCGCCGCACCAGCGGGCGCGCGCCCTGGCCGGCTTCGCCTTCGGCATTCCGCTGGGCACGGCGGCGGGCACCCTGGTGGGCGGCCTGCTGGCGGCGGAATACGGCTGGCAGACCGCCTTCATCGTCGTGGGCCTGGCCGGTCTGGTGATCGCGCCCATCCTGCGCCTGACCGTGCGCGATCCGAAACGCGGCGGTACGGACATCGCCAAGCCGGTTCCGGCCGAAGGCGCGGCCGCGCCGGCCGTCGCCATCCCCGGCAAGGGCTGGCTGGCCGGTCAGATCATGCTGGGTGTCGGCGTCGCCCTGATGCTGCTGGCGGCGGCGGGACAGTTCGGCGTTCTGGCCGTCGGCAATCCGCTGGTCATCGCCTTCGCCGGCGGGCTGAGCCTGGTCATTTCGGCGTCCTTCTTCATCGCGCACCGGACCTGTGCGGTCATCATGCGCAAGCCCAGCTTCTGGCTGCTGGCGCTGGGGGCGGCGTCGTCTTCGGTGTGCGGCTATGGGGTGGCGGGCTGGCTGCCGCTGTTCTTCATGCGCAGCTTCAACCTGACCCTGCCCCAGGTCAGCTGGTACTATTCCGGCATCGCCCTGATCGGCGGCCTTCTGGGCATCTGGCTGGGCGGGATGATCGCCGACAAGCTGTCGAGGCGCGGCAAGGGCGCCTATCCGCTGACGCCGGCGGTGGCCTTCATGATCTCGGCCCCGCTGTTCATCGCGGCGATGAATTCGCCGTGGATCATCGGCCTGGTCCTGCCAGGCGGGGGTACGCACGCCCAGCAGCTGGCCCTGGCCTTCGTCATCTTCCTGGTGCCCACGGGCCTGAACCTGGCCTGGCTGGGGCCGGTGACGGCGGCGGTGCAGCATCTGGCCCCGGCGCCCATGCGCTCGACGGCGTCGGCGGTGTTCCTGCTGCTGAACAACCTGTTGGGGATCGCGGTCGGCTTCTACTATTTCGGCTGGATGAGCGACCTTCTGGCGCCGCGTTTCGGCGACGAGAGCCTGCGCTGGGCCATCTACACCGGCATGGGCTTCTATGCGCTGGCCTCGGCGCTGCTGGTGGGGGCGTCGCGGACGCTGAAACGCGACTGGGTGGATTGATCGCCGCTCTGCCGGTTGCACCTGCGAAGGCGGCGCGCCTATAAGCGGCCCCGACCTTCCTGACCAATCGGCGGCGATCCCATGAATATCCACGAATACCAGGCCAAGCAGCTTCTGAAGGGCTATGGCGCCCCCGTCGCCGACGGCGTGGCCATCACCGCCGCCGATCAGGCCGAGGCGGCCGCCAAGCAGCTTCCCGGCCCGCTGTATGTCGTGAAGTCCCAGATCCACGCCGGCGGGCGCGGCAAGGGCAAGTTCAAGGAACTGGGCGCCGAGGCCAAGGGCGGCGTGCGTCTGGCCTTCTCGATCGAAGAAGCCGTGGCTCATTCCAAGGAGATGCTGGGCAACACCCTGGTGACCGCCCAGACCGGCGACGCCGGCAAGCAGGTCAACCGCCTGTATATCGAAGACGGCGCCGACATCGACCGCGAACTGTATTGCTCGCTGCTGGTGGACCGCGGCACGGGCCGGGTCTCGTTCGTCGTCTCGACCGAGGGCGGCATGGACATCGAGGCGGTGGCCCACGACACGCCCGAGAAGATCGTCACCGTCGACATCGACCCCGAGGCGGGCGTGACGCCGGCGAACGTGGCCGAGATCAATGCGGCGCTGAAGCTGGACGGCGCGGCCGCCCAGGACGGCGAGCATCTGTTCCCGACCCTGTATCGCGCCTTCGTCGAGAAGGACATGAGCCTGCTGGAGATCAACCCGCTGATCGTCATGCAGAACGGCCGCCTGCGCGTGCTGGACGCCAAGGTCAGCTTTGACGGCAACGCCCTGTTCCGCCACCCGGACATCCGCGAACTGCGTGACGTGACCGAGGAAGACGCCAAGGAGATCGAGGCCTCGGAATGGGACCTGGCCTATGTCGCCCTGGACGGCAACATCGGCTGCATGGTCAACGGCGCCGGCCTGGCCATGGCGACGATGGACATCATCAAACTGTACGGCAAGGAGCCGGCCAACTTCTGCGACGTCGGCGGCGGCGCCAGCAAGGAGAAGGTCGCGGCGGCCTTCAAGATCATCACCAAGGACCCGGCGGTCCAGGGCATTCTGGTCAACATCTTCGGCGGCATCATGCGCTGCGACGTCATCGCCGACGGCGTGGTCGCGGCCGTCAAGGAAGTGGGCCTGAAGGTGCCGCTGGTCGTGCGCCTGGAAGGCACCAATGTCGCCGAGGGCAAGCGCATCCTGAACGAATCCGGCCTGGCCATCACGGCCGCCGACGATCTGGACGACGCGGCCCAGAAGATCGTCGCGGCGATCGGCTGATCGTGAACCCCGCCCTGACCCTCGCAGGGCTGATGCTGCTGACGATCACCGGATCGTCGGCGGCCCAGACGCCTGCGCCGGACCAGATCGCCGACCTGAACCGCATCTGCATCGCGGCCCAGGGCGACAGGGCGCGTGCGGCGGAACTGGCGCAGGCTGCGGGCTATTCGCAGACCCCGCCTGAAATGGTCCCTGAACGTCGCAACATGCGCGACATGGTCGGCTTCATGAAGACCGACGCCGAACAGGCGCGGATTGTCCTGCTTGGACGCAGCACCCGCCGTCTGGGACGTGAGACCGTCACCCTGAACCTGTGCGCCGTTTCGGCGCGACCTGCCGATTATCGCGCCTTGCAGACGCGGTTGCGCCAGATGATCGGCTTCGACGAAGTGCGCGAAGGCGGCGGCGATGGCGACACCTGGGCCTGGCTGGCCCAGGATGGCGGCCGCGCCCCGGTCCGCAATCTGAATGACGCCAACGCTTCGAGCCTGGCCGCGACCGGCCGATTGCGCATCGTCAATCTTCAGCGTGAAGGCCCAGGCGCCGCCCTGATCTACGCCACCGCCGTCGCCGAAGACTGATCGGCCCGAAATTTCTCCCGACAACGAGCACCCGAAATGTCCATCCTCGTCGACAAGAACACCCGCGTCATCGTCCAGGGCCTGACCGGCAAGACCGGCACCTTCCACACCGAACAGGCGCTGCGCTACTACGGCACCCAGATGGTCGGGGGCGTGCATCCGGCCAAGGGCGGGACCAACTGGAGCGGCTCGGAAGGCGAAACCCTGCCGATCTTCGCCTCGGTCGCCGAAGCCCGCGAAAAGACCGGCGCGGACGCCAGCGTCATCTATGTGCCGCCGGCCGGCGCCGCCGACGCCATCATCGAGGCCATCGACGCCGAAGTGCCCTTCATCACCTGCATCACCGAGGGCATTCCGGTGCTGGACATGGTGCGGGTCAAGGCGCGGCTGGACCGTTCCAAGTCGCGCCTCCTGGGCCCCAATTGCCCCGGCGTCCTGACCCCCGAAGAGTGCAAGATCGGCATCATGCCGGGCAGCATCTTCAAGAAGGGCAATGTCGGCATCGTCTCGCGTTCGGGCACCCTGACCTATGAGGCCGTGTTCCAGACCACCAACGAGGGCCTGGGCCAGACCACGGCCGTCGGCATCGGCGGCGACCCGGTCAAGGGCACCGAATTCATCGACGTGCTGGAGCTGTTCCTGGCCGACGACGCGACCGAATCCATCATCATGATCGGCGAGATCGGCGGCGGGGCCGAGGAAGACGCGGCCCAGTTCCTGATCGACGAGGCCAAGAAGGGCCGCAAGAAGCCGATGGCCGGTTTCATCGCCGGTCGCACGGCGCCTCCGGGCCGCACCATGGGCCACGCCGGCGCGGTCGTCTCGGGCGGCAAGGGCGACGCCGAATCCAAGATCGCGGCCATGGAGGCGGCGGGCATCCGCGTGTCGGCCTCGCCGGCCCGCCTGGGCGCGACGCTGGTGGAAGTGCTGAAGGGTTAAATAGGGCCTTTCCGGGTCGGGCGCGGCGCGCATCCCTCTCCCGCTTGCGGAAGAGGTGGCCCGTCGATCGCGTAGCGATCCAGGGTCGGAGAGAGGAGTCTTCTTGTCTTGAAGGCATTCCCCCATCGTCATGCGTCCCGCTTCGCGTGACGGCACGACACTTCCCCCGCAAGCGGGGGAAGGATGTGCGCCTGTCGGTTCGGCCGTCGGTTTTCGAAAGTGGCCGCCCATCGGGCCTGCGCCTAGTCTCGACCTGAACCTTGGAGGGCGGGCGATGATCGGCATCTGGGCGGCGGCCATTGTGCAATCGGCGGCGATGTCGCCGGCGACCACGGGCGATCTGGCCCTGGATACGTTCCGCGCCGCCTGCACGCCGTATCGCCAGGATTACGCCGCCATGAACGCCGCCCTGGAGGCCGAAGGCTGGCGCCGGGTCGGCGAAGACGATCATCCCGAACTGGCGGCGGTCCAGGCCGCCGCGCGCGCCGAGATGGACGACCCGGACATGCCGGAGATGACGCTGGACCAGACCCTCTGGGGCCGGACCGTCCAGGGGCGTCGCTTCTATGTCGTCACCAGTCGCATGGACGCCCTGATCGGCGAAACCCGGGATCGGGACGGCGACGGCGTCATCGCCGAGCACGAACAGGCGACGGAGTTCGATCAGATCAGCTGCGGCCTGTGGGATTTCGATGCGGTCGAACCCGTCGCGCCCGGCGCCATGACGGTGTGGACGGCCAGCCTGCCGGTGCAGAGCTTCGACCTGCCGGGCCAGATGATCGGCGGAACCTGGAACGTCTATGACATGATGCCGGGCACGGCCGAGATCCATGTCGGCTTCATTCCCGAAGGCAGTCCCTTCGTCGAGCGCGTGCGGTTCACCGGCCTGTCGATTGTCATGTCCAGCGCGCCGCTGGACGACGAGACCGGAACGAAGGGCGAAAATCCGTAATCGGACGCGAAATTCCGGTTCCCGACGGTGAAATTGTCCCTCTTGGCCCCCATTCGGCCATGACCCCTGAGGAAACACGGCCTATATGGTCAGGGTCGCCACGCGCGCACGGGCGCGCGCCCTCCTGATCGGGCGACATGGGACTGACGAGAACGATGGCTGACGACGCCGGGCGGCTGAACCAGGTCTTTGCCGAGACCTCCTTCCTCTACGGCTCGAACGCCGCCTTCATTGAGGATCTGCATGGCCGATGGGCCGCAGACCCGGCCTCAGTGCCGGGCGAATGGCGCGCCTTCTTCGACCAGCTGCGCGACAATGCCGAGGTGGTTCAGGCCGCCGCCGGCGCGGGCGGCTGGGGCCGTTCGGTCACCGCGGATCCGACCGAGGAGACCGGCGTGTTCGACGGCCGCTGGCCGGCGCCGAAACCGGACCCGAAGGCCGCGGCCAAGCCTGCCGCCGCCCCTGCTGCGGCTGCGGCTCCGGCGATGTCGGCCGACGCCGTACGCGCGGCGGCCCAGGATTCGATCCGCGCCCTGATGCTGATCCGCAGCTATCGCGTGCGCGGCCATCTGGGGGCGACGCTGGACCCGCTGGGCATCGAACTGCCGGCGAACAACCCCGAGCTGACGCCCGAATTCCACGGCTTCACCGCCGCCGACATGGACCGGCCGATCTTCCTGGACGGGGTTCTGGGGCTTGAGACCGGCACGATCCGCGAGGTGATGGCGCGGCTGAAGGCCACCTATTGCGGCAATATCGGCGTGCAGTTCATGCATATCGCCGAGCCGGAGGAGAAGGCCTGGCTGCAGCAGCGGTTCGAGGGCGACGCCCGGTTCGACCGCAACACCTTCACTCGTGAAGGCAAGCTGGCCATCCTGAACAAGCTGATCGAGGCCGAGGGCTTCGAGCGGTTCCTGCACAAACGCTTCCCCGGCACCAAGCGGTTCGGCCTGGACGGCGGCGAGGCCATGGTTCCGGCGCTGGAGCAGGTGATCAAGCGCGGCGGCAATCTGGGCGTCGATGAAATCGTCCTGGGCATGGCCCACCGGGGCCGCCTGAACGTGCTGGCGGCGGTGATGGGCAAGCCCTATCGCGCCATCTTCCACGAGTTCCAGGGCGGCTCGACCGTGCCCAGCGACATCGACGGATCGGGCGACGTCAAATACCATATGGGCGCCAGTTCGGACCGGTCGTTCGACGGCAACAAGGTCCACCTGTCGCTGACCGCCAACCCGTCGCACCTGGAAATCGTCAATCCGGTCGTTCTGGGCAAGTCGCGCGCCAAACAGGCGTTCGACATCCGCGAGGCCAACGCCGGCGAGCCGGAGGAAAGCTGGGTTCTGGACCGCACCAAGGTGGCGCCGCTGCTGATCCACGGCGACGCGGCCTTCGCCGGCCAGGGCGTGGTGGCCGAATGTTTCGCCCTGATGGGGCTGAAGGGATACCGCACCGGCGGCACCCTGCATTTCGTCATCAACAACCAGATCGGCTTCACCACCAGCCCGCGCAACTCGCGCAGCTCGCCCTATCCATCGGACGTGGCCCTGATGGTTCAGGCGCCGATCTTCCACGTCAACGGCGACGATCCCGAAGCCGTGACCTTCGCCGCCAAGGTGGCCACCGAGTACCGCCAGAAATTCCACAAGGACGTGGTGGTGGACATGTTCTGCTACCGCCGCTTCGGTCACAACGAGGGCGACGACCCGACCTTCACCCAGCCGGTCATGTACCGGAAGATCAAGGACCAGCCCTCGACCCGCGAAATCTATTCGCGCCGTTTGGTCGCCGAAGGCGTGATCACCGAGGCCGAGGTCGAGGCCGAGCTGGCCCGGTTCGAGGCCTTCCTGGACGCCGAGTTCGACGCCGGCAAAGGCTTCGAGGCTAAGAAGGCCGACTGGCTGGACGGCCAATGGACCGGCATGGGCCTGGCCGAAGGCGAGGAGCGTCGCGGCCAGACCGCCGTGCCGGCCGAAAAGTTGCAGGACCTGGGCGCGCGGCTGACGACCATTCCGAACGCGGTCGACACGCACAAGACGCTGAAGCGGGTCATCGACGGCCGGCGCGAAGCCGTGTCCAGCGGCCAGAACATCGACTGGGCCACGGCCGAGAGCCTGGCCTTCGCCAGCCTGCTGGACGAAGGCTTCCCGATCCGCCTGTCGGGCCAGGATTCGGTGCGCGGCACTTTCAGCCAGCGCCATTCGGGCATCATCGATCAGACGACAGAGGCCCGCTATGTCCCGCTGAACAACCTGCGCGAAGGTCAGGCCTATTTCGAGGTGATCGATTCGGCCCTGTCCGAAGAGGCGGTGCTGGGCTTCGAGTATGGCTACTCCCTGGCCGACCCCAACACCCTGGTGATGTGGGAGGGCCAGTTCGGCGACTTCGTGAACGGCGCCCAAGTGGTGATCGACCAGTTCATCAGCTCGGGCGAACGCAAATGGCTGCGGATGAGCGGCCTGACCATGCTGTTGCCGCACGGCTATGAGGGCCAGGGGCCGGAGCATTCGTCGGCCCGTCTGGAGCGGTTCCTGCAGGCCTGCGCCGAAGACAATATGCAGGTCGCCAACTGCACCACCCCGGCCAACTATTTCCACATCCTACGTCGCCAGATGCAGCGGCCGTTCCGCAAGCCGCTGATCCTGATGACGCCCAAGTCGCTGCTGCGGCACAAGAAGGCGGTCTCGACCCTGGCCGACATGGCCGAAGGCTCGGCCTTCCACCGCGTGCTGCACGACGACGCCCAGACCCGGCCCGATGTGGCGGGGATCAGCCTGAAGGCCGACGCCGAGATCCGCCGTGTCGTCCTGTGTTCGGGCAAGGTCTATTACGACCTCTTGGAGCGCCGCGAGAAGGACGCTGCCGAGGGCAAACCGGTCAACGACGTCTACATCCTGCGGCTGGAGCAGTTCTATCCGTGGCCGATGAAGTCGCTGATGACCGAACTGGCCCGCTTCCCCAACGCCGAACTGGTGTGGTGCCAGGAAGAGCCCAAGAACATGGGCGGCTGGACCTTCGTCGATCCCTGGCTGGAGCTGACGCTGGACAAGCTGGACATCAAGGCCAAGCGCGCCCGCTATGTCGGCCGCCCGGCCTCCGCCTCGACCGCCGCCGGCCTGATGAGCCGGCACCTCGCCGAACTGAACGCCTTCCTGACCGAAGCCTTCGCCTGACCTGAAAGCGCAAAGACATGGCCGATATCCTGACCCCCGCCCTGGGCGAATCCGTCACCGAAGCCACCATCGCCAAATGGACCAAGAAGGCCGGCGATCCGGTGCTGAAGGACGAACTTCTGGTCGAGCTTGAGACCGACAAGGTGTCGCTGGAAGTGGTTTCGCCCGCCGGCGGCGTGCTGAGCGCCATCAACTTCAATGAAGGCGACACGGTCACGCCGGGCGCCGTCCTGGGCGTGGTGTCCGAAGGCGACGTCGCCGCCCCGGCCAAGGCCGATAAGCCCGCCAAGGCCACCAAGGCCGAGGCCAAACCCGCCGCCGCCGCTCCGGCCGCCGCCAGCGTCGACATCCCGGTGCCGACCATGGGCGAAAGCGTCGCCGAAGGGACCATGGGCGCCTGGAACAAGAAGTCCGGTGACACGGTGGCCAAGGATGAGCTGCTGGTCGAGATCGAGACCGACAAGGTGGCCGTCGAGGTGTCGGCCCCCGCCGCCGGCGTGCTGACCATCACCGCCGACACCGGCGCCAGCGTCACGCCCGGCCAGTCGATCGGCAGCATCGCGGCTTCGGATGGCGGTCAGGCCGGCAGCGGCGCGCCGGCGGCCGCCGCGCCCGCCAACACCGGCTCGGCCCAGGTCGCCGCTTCGGACGGCCCGCACCTGTCGCCCGCCGCCGCCCGCGTCGTGGCCGAAAACAACCTGGACCCCAAGGCCATCGCCGCCACCGGGCCCAAGGGCAACATCACCAAGGGCGACGCCCTGAACGCCATCGGCGCCGCTCCCGCCGCGGCGGCGGCGGCCCCGGCGCCTGCGCCCGCCGCTCCGGCCGCGCCGCGCGCCGACCAGCCGCGCGAGGAGCGGGTGAAGATGACGCGCCTGCGTCAGACCATCGCCCGTCGCCTGAAGGAATCGCAGAACACGGCCGCCCAGCTGACCACCTTCAACGAGGTGGACATGACCAATGTCATGGCCCTGCGCACGCAATACAAAGACGTCTTCGAGAAGCGCCACGGCGTGAAGCTGGGCTTCATGAGCTTCTTCACCAAGGCGGTCGTCGCCGCCCTGCACGAAATCCCGGCCGTCAACGCCGAGATCGACGGCACGGACATCATCTACAAGAACCACTACGACATCGGCATCGCCGTCGGCACCGACAAGGGTCTGGTCGTGCCGGTGCTGCGCGATGCGGACACCCTGTCGCTGGCGGGGATCGAAAAGGGCATCGCCGCCCTGGGCAAGGCGGCCCGCGACGGCGCCCTGACCCTGGACCAGCTGCAGGGCGGCACCTTCACCATCACCAACGGCGGCACCTATGGCTCGCTGATGTCGACGCCGATCCTGAACGCGCCGCAGTCGGGCATCCTGGGCATGCACAACATCGTCCAGCGGCCGATGGCCATCAACGGCGAGGTCAAAATCCGCCCGATGATGTATCTGGCCCTCAGCTATGATCACCGCATCGTCGACGGCAAGGAAGCCGTGACCTTCCTCGTGCGGATCAAGGAGCTTCTGGAAGACCCGCAGCGCGCCCTGCTGGATCTGTAAGGCCGGACGGCCGGAGGGCGGGCGATGGCGCTGGTCGAGATCGCCCGTTTCCAGGACGTCTATGAGGCCGATCTGGCCGCCGCCTTCCTGGCCTCGCACGGGGTCGAGGTGACGGTGACCGAGCGGCTCCAGACCACCATCGACCCCCTGATGCAGCGCGCGCTGGGCATCCGCCTGATGGCGCCCGCCGCCATGGCCGACGCAGGCCGCGACCTGCTGGCCCGCGCCCAGGCCGGAGAGTTCGCTTCGGACGAGGGTGACGACCTGCCGCCGCGATCCTTCGCCGCCGGGACGGCGGGCGTTCTGATGGCTGCTGCCGCCTTTGCGGGCGGCGGCTTCTGGGGCTCCAGCCTGCCGCGCCGGTTCCGGCCCTTTCCCTGGCTGGGCATGGGCTTGTCGATCCTGCTGTTCTCGGCGGGCGTCGGGGTGATCTGGGTCGCGACGAAGCTGATTCTCGACCCGCCCTGAACGCGCCTGTCGCCGTAACACGGCCAATGTCGAGAAAGTACTTTACACTGCAAAGTTCTTGGCGCATCTATTCCGGCATGGAGCGCGGTCGATATCGCGCCAGGAGGATCGACATGACCCACGAGAACGACATCGCCGACATCGCCTATGTCCGCGCCATGGCCGAGGAAGGCCGCTACGCGCCGCCGTTGAACGGCCCGATCATGGTGGCCGCCGCCCTCATCTTCGGCGCCGCCAGCCTGGGCCAGTGGGCGATCCAGAGCGGCCTGGTCGACGTCACCCCCTGGGCGCAGTTGTGGGTCTGGCTGGCGGCGGGCGCCGCCTTCACCGTGGCCCTGGTCTTCCTGATCCGCAGCGCGCGGCGCAAGCCGGGCGCCGACACAGTGCGCAACAACGCCATCAGCGTGGCCTGGTCGGGGGTGGGCTATCTGATCTTCACCGTCTGGCTGTCGATGATGGCGGTGGGCTTCAGCACCGGCGACTGGAACGCCATGAAGCTGATGCCGTCGCTGGTCTTCGCCGCCTATGGCGCGGCCTGGCTGGTCGCGGCGGCCATGAGCGGGATCAAATGGATGAACGCGGTGGCCCTGTTGTCGTTCGGCGGCGCTGTGGCCATGGGCGCCATGGCCGACCGGGTCGAACTGTATCTGGTCTTCGTCGGTCTTCTGATGCTGGTCGCCCTGCTGCCTGGACTGGTGCTGATGCGTCGGGAAGCCGCGCGGGGCGTCTGACCATGGCCGATGATTTCGACATCGGCCGGATCGACGATGTGATCCATGGCCGGATGCGCCTGGGGATCATGGCCTATCTGTCCACCGCCGAATGCGCCGACTTCGGCACGCTGAAGGCCCGGTTGCAGGCCACCGACGGCAATCTGTCGGTCCACCTGCGCAAGCTGGAGGAGGCGGGCTTCATCGCCGTGACCAAGAGCTTTCAGGACCGCCGCCCCCTGACCCAGGCGCGGATCACCGAGGCGGGGCGCAGCGCCTTCGTGGCCTATCTGGACGCCATGGCGGGCCTGGTTGCGGGACGGGCGGTTCAAGACTGACGCGCGTTGGGATAAGCAGGCGCCATGACCGCGCGCCTGCACCCCTTCGACGCCATCGACAACGCCCGCGACTATGGCGACTACGCCACCGCTGCGGGCCGCCGCATCCGGCCCGGCGTGCTTTACCGCACCGCCCACCACGCCCGCGCCAGCGATGCGGATCTGGCGCGGATGGGCGGATGGGGACTGGACGCCGTGGTGGACCTGCGCCGCCCCAGCGAACGGCGCCAGCAGCCGTCGCGCCGCCCGCCGGGCTTCGCCGGACAGGTGCTGGAGATTTCCCACGACGACGGGGGCGAGGCGCCGCACATCGCCTTTTTGAAGTCCGCCGACCTGACCGAGGATTCGGGCCGCGCCTTCATGACCCGCGTCTATCGCAAGATGCCGTTCGACCCCGGCCACCGTGATGTGTTCAGCCGCTATTTCCGCGCCCTGGGCGAGGGGCAGGGGGCGGTGGTCATCCACTGTGCGGCGGGCAAGGATCGCACCGGCCTGCTGGCGGCCCTGACCCATACGCTGCTGGGGGTGCACCCGGACGACCGGGTTCAGGACTATCTGCTGACCAACACCGCCGTCGATCTGGCCGGACGGGCGCCGGCGATCGCGCGCCAGATTCGCGAAATGACCGGACGCGACGCCTCGGACGCCGCCGTCACCGCCTTTCTGGGAGTCGAGGCCGCCTATCTTGAGGCCGCCTTCGCCGCGCTGGATGATCAATACGGCTCGGCCGAGGCCTATCTGGAACAGGCGCTGGGGGTGGACGCGGCCCTGCGCAACCGGATCGCGGCGCGGCTGGCGGCCTGATGACGGTCACGGTCCGGCGGCCCCTGGCGTGGCGCGAGCCCCTGGCCGTTGCGGCCGGACTAGCGCATCGGGACGGGGCGCTGGCGCTTCTGTCGGACGGCGGGCCACACGGGCGCCGGACCTGGATTGGGGCCGAGCCGGACCGGGTCTTCGTCGGCGATGCGGACCCGCAGGCGCCGTTCGATCATCTGCACGATTTCGGGCCGGGCACGGTGGGGTTGGCGTCCTATGACCTGGGGGCGCGGCCCGCGACCGGCGCGCGTCAGGCGGTGTGGCCGGACCTGATGCTGGCGCGATATTCGGCCCTGCTGGCCTTTGATCTGCATGACCGCCGCCTGATCGCCATCGGCCAAGGCGACGACGAGCCGGCCGCCCAGGCCGCCGCCGACCGCGCCGCGGCCTGGTTGGAAGCCGACGTCATCCAACCGCCGCCGCCCGCCGAAACCTTCGCGGCCGAGGCTGACGGCGCCGCCTATCGCGCGGCCGTGGCCGATGTGGTGGCCCGCATCGGGGCGGGCGAACTGTTTCAGGCCAATATCGCCCGCGCCTGGAGCGGGCGGCTGAAGCCCGGGGCCGATCCGTTCGACGTTTTCCTGCGGCTTCAGGCCGGACGGGCGTCCGCCTATGGCGCCTTCTGGCGGATGGGAGATCGGGTGCTGGTGTCCAACTCGCCCGAACTGTTCCTGGATTTCGACGGCGAGCGTATCGTCACCCGGCCGATCAAGGGCACGCGGCCGCGCGGAGCCGATGCGGCCGCCGACGCCGCCCTGAGCGCCGAACTGGCCGCCAGCGCCAAGGACCGGGCCGAGAATTTGATGATCGTCGATCTGATGCGCAACGACCTGGCCCGCGCGGCCCGGCCGGGCACAGTGCAGGTCGAACGCCTGTTCCAGATCGAAAGCCTGCCGACCGTGCATCATCTGGTCTCGACCGTGACGGCCCAGGCGGCGCCCGGCGTCGGCCCGGCCCAGGTTCTGGCCGCCGCCTTTCCGCCCGGCTCGATCACCGGGGCGCCCAAGCATCAGGCCATGAAGGTGATCGCCGCCCACGAGGCGCCGCGCGGCGCCTGGTGCGGGTCTTTGTTCCTGTTGGCGCCCGACGGCGGGCTGACGGCCTCGGTGCTGATCCGCACGGCGACCTTCACCCGTGATGAAGGCGGCTGGGGCTTCCGCACCCTGGCCGGGGCCGGCATCGTCGCCGACAGCGACCCGACCGCCGAACTGGCCGAAACCGACGCCAAGATCCGCGCGATCCGCGAGGCGCTGACCGGCGACTAGTTGGTGTTCAGCGTGACCTGTTCGGTCAGGCGCGGGCGCAGGTAATAGGTGTGCGAGAAGCGCGTGATCTTGGGCATCAGATAGTCGACGGGCGAATCGTAGTCATAGGTCGCCTCGCTCATGATGATGCTTTCGCCCTTGTCGATCAGGCCGTCGGGAAGGGTGACGACCTGATCCTTGGCCCGCGCGCTCCAGCCCTTGCCGCGGCTCCAGCTGACCTTGGCCACCCCCTTGCTGTCGCGCGTCACCTGCGAGATGCGCAGCTTCAGCGGCGTGGCCGAATAGGGCTTCATGATCAGGCCGCCGATCTCGAAGGCGTCATCGACCTGGGCCGGGCTGATCATGTCGGCCTGGGCCACCAGATCCGCCACCATGGCCGATGCGTGGCCCATCCGCTTCTGGGCCATATAGCCCTGACAGAATTCGGCCAGGCCGAAATAGAAGGCGATCATGATCGGCGCCAGAAGCGCGAACTCTACCGCCGACACGCCGCGACGGTCGCCCAGCAGCCGCCGCGCCAGCCCCGCGCGCCTGTGAACCCGCGCCGCCATCAGTCGTAAGGCTCGTTGCGGAAGGCGGTGGTGGCGGTCAGCATGGACTTGCCGTCCTTCAGTTTCGACAGGCCCTGAGACAGGAAGGGCGTCAGAAGGGTGTGCTGATACCAGGCGCGCACCAGCATGATGTCGCCCGGCTTGCCGCCGTCATAGTCGGCCACGGCCGGGTTGAATCCGGCGCCCGACAGGGGGTCCGGCACAGTCGGGTTCTTGAACTGAGGGATGCGGCGCACATCGACCGTCACCTTGGACGCGCAGTCGCCCGAGAAGATGCTCATGCGGCTGCACAGGCTGGTTTTGAATTTGGCGGCGTTGAAGCTCTGGGCCTCGGCCTGGCCGGTGCGGACCAGCCGGCCCGTCTCGATGGCGGCGTTTTCCAGCACCGAATCCAGCACGAAGACCAGCGCCAGCTCCAGCACCGCGAACATCATGAAGAAGAACGGCAGGGCGACCATGGCGAATTCGACCGCCGCCGACCCCTCGCGGGCGCGACGGCGGCGACGCTGATCCAGGCGGAGGCCGCGCCCCATCGCGATCAGGGGACCGGCGCGGCCGCCGGCGTCGCGGCGCCGGGGGCGGAGCGGATGCTGGGCGCGCACGAGGCGCCACAGGCCATCTCGGTCACCTGGGCGCCGCGCCAGACGCGCACGGCGCCGGTCGATCCGCCGGTGACGACGACCTGACTTTGAAACAGCGGACGGCCGATGGCGTCGACGGCCACGACCTCGGTCACGCCATAGCCCTTGCCGGTGATGTACAGGGTGTTGGCGTCCACCACGGTGACGTCGGCGATCGCGGGATTGCCGACGATGACCGATGTGGCGGCGCCGCGCAGGGTCACCCGTTCCGATCGGTCGATCTCGACATTCATGGGCCGGCTTTGCGCCACGGCGGCCGAGGCGAGGGCGGTCGCGACCAGGGCGGCGACGAAGGGCAGGGGTCTCATGGGCCGGGCTCTTTGACAGGCTGCGCATGCGCGCGAAGACCCGCGCAAGATCGCGCGCAAACCTCAACAAATCCTGAAATGCGCAGCGTAATAGTAAACGCGGCGAAAACCATTTCTGAAAACTATGAGCTTACGTTTGCTTTACTTGGCTTTAAGTCGGCTGCGGCATGGTGGGGTCACACGGGGAAAGGCGGACCAACCGACCCGCCCCGATGGTGGAAATCGAAGAGTTCGCTGACAGAAGGATGTTACCCATGACCAAGTTCGTTTCGCGTTTCATGCAGGACGAGTCGGGCGCCACGGCCATCGAGTACGGCCTGATCGCGGCTCTGATCGCCGTCGTCATCATTTCGGCCGTCACGGCCCTGGGCGAGACCATCAAGGTCAAGTTCAATGAAGTCGTGACCGGCATGGGCGGCACCGCCGGCGCCTAAGGCTCCGACGACACGTCTTGAAACCGGCGAGGGCCGGGGTGGAAACGCCCCGGCCCTTTGCTTTTCCGGTCTCGAACAATATTCGTGGTGAATATCCAAGTAACCAATCCCGAAGACCTGACCTTAACGCATATGGGCGAAAGTCACCGTGCGTTTTGGGGGTCAACGGGTGACCGGCTCCTCCCCCAGTCAGTTGCTCCAAGACCTCATCGAGAAGGATATAAAATGACCAAGTTCGTTTCGCGTTTCATGCAGGACGAGTCGGGCGCCACGGCCATCGAGTACGGCCTGATCGCGGCTCTGATCGCCGTCGTCATCATTTCGGCCGTCACGGCCCTGGGCGAGACCATCAAGGTCAAGTTCAATGAAGTCGTGACCGGCATGGGCGGCACCGCCGGCGCCTAAGGCTCCGACGACACGTCTTGAAACCGGCGGGGGCCGGGACGGAAACGTCCCGGCCCTTTGCTTTTGGGCGCGGACGGCAACCCGGCCTTAACGCGCCCGGGTCTAGGGTGATGGCCATGGATATGCTGACGCTCCTGTTGCTGGCGGTCATGCCGGCCCTGGTCATCGTGGCGGGCCTGCGGGACCTGACGACCATGACGATCCCGAACTGGATTTCGGCCGCTCTGATCGTCGCCTTCTTTCCGGCCGCCCTGGCCAGCGGTCTGGACTGGGCCTCGGTGGCGGCGCATGTCGGCGTGGCCCTGGCGGCCCTGTTCGTGGGGGCGGGCATGTTCGCCCTGCGCTGGATCGGCGGGGGCGACGCCAAGCTGATCGCCGCGGCCTGCCTGTGGCTGGGGGTCACCGGCTCGGGCATGTTCCTGCTGTGGACCGGTCTGGCGGGCGGAATCTTCTGTCTGATGCTGATCTTCGCCCGCGCCTACGCCCGGCCCTATGTGGTCGGGGGGCAGGGCTGGTTTCCGCGCCTGATGGAGCCCAAGGGCGACATTCCTTATGGGGTGGCCATCGCCATCGGCGCCCTCTTGGCCTATCCGGCCTGCGATCTGGTGGCCGGTTTCGCCTCAGGCGTGTGAGCCGGCGGCGGTTTAGGAGCGCGTTAACCCGCGACCTTCACTCTCGTTAACCGGCAGGAGTCGCGCGAATCGCGGCCCGGCCGGAGATCGCTGATGAAACCCGCCAAGATCGCCGTAATCTGCATCGCCGCCGTCTCGGCCATCGGCCTGGCGCTGGTGGTGCGCGCCATGGGATCGTCCGGCCAGCCCGTCTCGGCCGCCGCCGCCGCCCCGCCCGCCGATGTTCGTCCCATGGCCAAGGTTCTGGTCGCGGCGCGCGACCTGACGCCGGGCCGCCGCCTGACCGACGCTGATCTGGCCTGGAAAGACTGGCCGGTGGACGAGGTGAACCCCGCCTTCATCACCGACGGATCCGTTCCCATTCCCGCCGCCGAAGGCGACGCCGAGGCCAAGCCGGCCGCCGCCGCCGCTGCTCCGCCTCAGGGCGCCGTGGCCCGCGTGGCCCGGGCCGCCGCCAATGTCGCCAGCGGCGGCGCCAAGTCCGACTATTTCGGTTCGGTCGTGCGCGAGCCGATCCTGGCCGGCGAACCCATCGTGGGCCGCAAGATCGTGCGCGCCGGGGACAGCGGCTATATGGCCGCCTATCTGGAGCCGGGCATGCGGGCCATGGCCATCCGCGTCAATGTCGAGACGGCGGCGGGCGGCTTCATCCTGCCGGGCGACCGGGTCGATCTGGTGCTGACGCGCGAGACCAATCTGGCCAACATCGGCGCCAGCGAGGGCGACCGGTCCAAATTCACCTCGGCCACCGTGCTGCAGAACATCAAGGTCCTGGCCATCGACCAGTCGACCCGCGCGGGCGACGAGGAGCAGGCCGTGGTCGGCGCCACCGCCACCCTGGAGCTGGGGCCGCGCGACGCCGAGGCCCTGGCCCTGGCCAAGTCCGAGGGCGAACTGAGTCTGGTGCTGCGTTCCTATGCCGACGCCACCGGGCCTTCAGGCCGGGTGCAGGCGACCCGCCAGGCCAGCGCCGTTCGGGTCTATCGCGGCGGCGCGCCGGAAGTGGTGGTGGTCCAATGAGCCGTTCGGTCAAAGCCGTCTTCGGCGCCGCCCTGATCGCCCTGGCGGGCATGCCGCCGTCGATGGGCCTGGCCCAGACCCGGTCGGCCGTGGTCGCGGGCGAACAGCCGCGCCTGATCAACCTGCCGCGCGGATCGTCGTTCGCGGTCGATCTGCCGGGCGATGCGCGCGACGTCATCGTGTCCAATCCGCAGGTGGCCGAGGCCATGCTGCACAGCCCGCGCCGGATCACCGTGATCGGCCTGGCGCCGGGCGAGACGGACGCCGTCTTCCTGGACGCCGCCGGCCGCACCATCCTGGCCCTGAGGGTTCGGGTCGACGCCGGGACCAGCGCGCTTCAGGACACCCTCAGCCGCATCGCGCCGGGCAGCGACATCCGCGCCGAAGCGGTCAACGACACCATCATCCTGACGGGCCTGGCGGCCAGCCCGGCCGACGCCGCGCGCGCCCAGCAGGTGGCCCGCGCCTTCGTCTCGGCGCCGGAAAAGGTGCTGAACATGATCAGCATCGCCGGTTCGGATCAGGTGACGCTGAAGGTGCGCGTGGTCGAGATCCAGCGCACAGCCATCAAGCAGCTGGGCTTTGACACCAACGCCGTTCTGGGCCGGGTGGGCGAGGCGCAGGGCATCTTTGGCCAGGCGGCGACCTTTGCGGTGAACGGCGGCCTTCTGGGCGGTTTCACCGGCGGCTATTTCAACGATTCGACGGTCCAGCCGCAGATGCTGGTGCCGTGCTCGGGCGGGCTGGATCCGAACGCGCAGTGTTTCCAGATCATCCGCGGACCCAATGATCCCGGCGGCATCGGCAACTGGGATACGGCTCAGCCGCGCGCGACCGTCGGCGACGACGGGCTGAACAAGGGCGAGGCCACCATCAAGGCCTTTGAACGGGTCGGTCTGATCCGCACCCTGGCCGAGCCGAACCTGACCTCGGTCAATGGCGAAGAGGCGTCCTTCCTGGCGGGCGGCGAGTTCGCCATCGTGGTGGGCCGCGACGATCGCGGCACCATTCTGACGGAATACAAGCCCTATGGCGTGAACCTGTCGTTCCGGCCGATCGTGCTGAGCGAGGGCCGCATCTCGATGCAGATTTCGGTCGAGGTGTCGGAGCTGACCAACGCCGGGGCGGTGACCATCGGCGCCGGCACGCCCAACGCCATCAGCCTGGCGGGCCTGAATGTCCGGCGGGTCCAGAACACGGTCGAGCTGCCGTCGGGCGGCTCGATGATGATCGCGGGCCTGCTGCAGGAAAACACCCGCCAGAACATCGACAGCTTCCCCGGCCTGATGAGCGTGCCGGTTCTGGGCAGTCTGTTCCGGTCGCGCGACTATCAGTCCGGCGAGACCGAGCTGGTGGTCATCGTCGAACCCTACATCGTCCGGCCGACCGCTCCGGGCCGGATGCAGACGCCGGCCGACGGCCTGCGCATCGCCTCGGACGCCCAGACCATCTTCTTCGGCCAGCTGAACCAGGCCTATGGTTCGCCCGCGCCGACCGCCCAGGGAACCGGCTGGCAGGGCCCGGCCGGCTATGTGATCGAGTGAGGACGCCCATGATCCGTCGCATCCGTCCGACCCTGCTGCTGGCCAGCCTGGCCGCCCTGACGGCCGCCTGCGGAGGCGCGCCGGCCGATCTGGGGCTGGAGCAGCCGCTGACGCCGCTCAGCCGCTATACGCTGCAGGTCGAGCCGGGCGTGGACCGCATCGCCCTGGCCGTGCACGACGGCGGCATGTCCGCCAACCAGCAGGCACATCTGGCCCAGCTGGTCAGCCGGTTCCTGGTCGAAGGCGCCCCGTCCATCGTCATCGAGACGCCCCAGGGCGGCGACCCGGTCGCCAACGACATGGGCTGGCAGGTGCGTAGCGCGCTGATCGCCGCCGGCGCGCCCGAAAGCCGCGTCCAGATCGTCAGCTACGCCGCGCCCGATCCGCGGGCGCCGGTCCTGGCCGGGTTCGAGACGGTGCGCGCCGTCGTGCCGCAATGCGGAACCCAGTGGGGCAATCTGACCCGCTCGGCCAACAACACCACCTCGGCCAATTTCGGCTGCGCGGTCACGGCCAATCTGGCGGCCCAGATCGCCAATCCCCGGGACATCGTGCAGCCGCGCGGCATGACCCCGGCCGATGCGGGTCGCCGCTCGGTCGTCTTCGACAGCTATCGCGCGGGCGAAAGAACCGCCGCCGAACGGGAAGAACTCCTGACCAACCGACGTGTCTCACGAGCGGTGGAATAGGAATGAGCAACGCCTACGCGCAAAACCCCTACGACGCCTTCGACGAGTTCGACCTGGACGCCGATTTCGCCGATGCGTCGGCGCCCGGCGGCTTTCCGGCGGCCGATGGCGACATCAATCCGCGCGAGCCGCTGCAGTTCACCGCCATGGGCGGGGCGCCGGCGACGGTTCCGGCCCAGCCCGCCGCGCCGGCCTTCAATCCTGTGGGCGAGCTGGTGGCCGGCGCGTCCCAGGCCCTGGCGCCCGCCGGGCCGGCCATCGGCGAAGTGTCGGTGCCGCGCATCGCCATCCATGTCTTCGCCGAACGTCAGGACACCCTGGCGGCGGCCGAGCGTGCGGGCCAGGACCGTCGCCTGTCGCGCGCCACGACCCAGATCCGCGTCGGCGGGGTCGCCGCCGCCGTCGAGGCCTATCAGCACGAACCCACCCCGCCCCTGATCGTGGTCGAAAGCCTGGCCGATCCGCACAGCCTGCTGCACGAGGTCGATCGCTTGGCCGAGGTCTGCGATGTCGGCACCAAGGTGATCGTGGTCGGACCGACCAACGACATCATCCTGTTCCGCGAACTGATGCGGCGCGGGGTCAGCGAATATCTGGTGGCGCCTCTGCAGCCGCTGCAGCTGATCTCGGCCATCGGCGGCCTGTTCGCCGATCCGGCCCAGCCCTTCGTCGGCCGGTCGATCGCCTTCGTCGGCGCGCGCGGCGGGGCCGGCGCCAGCGCCGTGGCCCACAACACCGCCTATGCGATGAGCGAGCGGATCGGCGCCAATACCGTCATCGTCGACTATGATCTGCCGTTCGGCACCGCCGGGCTGGACTTCAACCAGGACCCGCTGTCGGGCGTGGCCGACGCCCTGGGCCAGCCGGACCGTCTGGACGCCACCCTGCTGGACCGGATGATGGTCCGCTGCACGGATAAACTGAGCCTGTTCGCCGCGCCCGCCACCCTGGACGCCGACTGGGACATCGGGGCCGACGCCTTCGAAGAGGTGACCACCCGCATCCGCGCCACGGCGCCCTTCGTGGTGCTGGACCTTCCGCACCTGTGGTCGTCGTGGATGCGCCGCACCCTGATCTCCGCCGACGAGGTGGTGGTGGTGGCGACGCCGGATCTGGCTTCCTTGCGCAACGCCAAGAACATGATCGACCTGATCCGTCACGGCCGTCCGAACGACGCGCCGCCGCGCCTGGTGCTGAACCAGGTCGGCATGCCCGGCCGCCCCGAGATCCCGGCCAAGGATTTCGGCGAGGCGCTGGGCGTCCACCCCAGCCTGATCATCCCCTTCGACGCCAAGGTCTTCGGCGCGGCCGCCAACAACGGCCAGATGATCCTGGACGCCGCCGCCAAGTCCAAGGTGGGCGAGGCCTTCCAGACCCTGGCCCAGATCGTCTCGCGCCGCGAGATGCCGCTGCTGTCGGCGCCCGGCAAGGCCAAGGGCGAAAGCAAGTCGTTGTTCGCCAATCTGTTCAAGAAGAAGGGCTGACGAAAGCCCGTGTTCGGCAAGCGCACAGGAGCCCCCGGCGGACCCGCACCGGCGCCCTATCCGGCGCCGGCCGAGCCTGCGCACGCCCCGGCCCAACCGCAACAGGGCGTCCAGACCGAAGCCTTCGCCTTCGGCGCCGAGACCGCCCTGGCGCCCGAACCCGCGCCGGTCGCGCCGCGCCCTGAAGCCGCCGACCGGCTGGACGCCCTGGCGGCCCGGCCCAAGCCCCAGCCCGCCGCCGCGCCCACCCCGGCCAAGCCCGGCGCCGGCCCCAAGCCGACCGCCGGCCTGGAGCAGCTGAAGAAGGCCCAGGCCGTGGCCGAGATCGTCCGCGAGCAGTCGGACTATTACCACGCCACCAAGACGACCATCTTCAACGCCTTGATGAACACGATCGATCTGGCCCAGCTGGCCCAGCTCGATCCCAAGGCGGCGGCCGAGGAAATCCGCGACATCGTCGCCGAACTGGTGGCGATTAAGAACGTCTCCATGTCGGTGGCCGAGCAGGAGCATCTGGTCCAGGACATCGTCA